>MDSX01044633.1_pt1 | contig 14257 bp, 18 predicted proteins | sample 811141 | NCBI WGS metagenome assembly MDSX01 (sample SAMN05326642, study PRJNA326480) | marine metagenome | isolation source: seawater | place: Atlantic Ocean: South East | collected 2010
GCGGCTTGCTTAATGGTGCCAAGGCAGCGAAGAGATTTTTGTCTTCAAATTTTAAAGGGAAAATCTAGTAAGATTTTAAATTTTAAAAACTCCGCCATACCGGTCAGCCTGATTTTTTGGACGCAGGGCGATTAAGATTTTTTAGCAGACGAGCTATAAAATCTTTAAAGCCCTAATGGCATTCAGTTAGTCTTCAGTACAAAAAACAGCTTTTATTGCTTAATATTTCACCTTTTAAAAAATGATTATAAAATTGCTGTGGACAGTTTCTGTCCACACTTTGTGGACATTTTTCTTGTTATAAATTCTTAAGCCACTATAAGTGTTTTTGTGGAAAACTTTGAAACACTTAAAAAGCATTCTCAAAAACACTTCAGGCTCTATTTAGAAAGAGAGCTGCAAAGGCGAGTAAAATCTAATTCAGGTTACTCCCTTCGTTCCTTTGCAAGAGACCTTGATACTGACCCGTCATTGTTATCAAAACTAATTCGCGGAAAACGAAAAATCTCTAACAAGCAAATTGACCGGCTAGGCAAACTTTTAAATCTTAGCTTACGAAGTATTGAAAGCTTTAAGACGGATTCCTATTTAGATTACACTCAAGAGGAACCTTATCAACTTAGCCTTGATCAATTTGATATTATTGCTGATTGGCAGCACTATGCGATCTTAGAGATGATGAGCCTTAAAAGCTTTAAACCAGATATTAAATGGATTGCTAAAAAACTAAATTTAAGCACACAAGAAGTAGGTACTTGTCTGCAAAGACTTCAAAGAGTGGGAATACTAAAAATTCATCCAAACGGAAAATGGGAAGACCTTTCTCATGGCAAAAGTACTCATATATTGGATAAAAATTTTACGTCCTACGCCCATAAGAAGGCACAAAAAAATATTCTAGAAAAAGCCATTCACAGCATTGATCATGTAGCCATCGAAGAAAGAGACCAATCCTCTATAATGATGTCTTGCTCAAAAGAGAAAATCGATGAAGCAAAACATAGAATCACTCAATTTCGTAGAGAGTTGAGTGCTTTTTTAGAAGATACCGAAGAAAAAGACAGCGTATATCAAATAAGTATATCTTTATTTCCATTAATTACTACAAACAAAGGGGAAGATGAATGAAGCTTTTGTATAGTTTATTGCTACTAAGCATATCCATACAACTACAAGCCTCACGCGAGGGAAATGGTGGTGACGCAATTGTTTGCCAATTGGCAGACAACAAAGGCCAAAGGGTTGAACTACTTGACTACTACCAAGCTTTTGATCGTGGCTACATCAAAGAATTGGATTTGGCGCCTGCTAAAGGAGATTTCGACAGTAAAGTACGAGGAGCCTTAAAGCGTTTAGCGAGTTATGATTCTGTACGAGCGAGTCGGTATTTAGACTGGTACGAAGATTTTTTCTCAAAAGATAATTTTTCTTGGGAAGAAAAACTGGGGCCTGTGGATGACTCCGGTAGTAGCAGTTATGAAAAAAATTGCCTTCAAGTTCAGGCTGCGATTCAAGAAAAGCCTCTTTTCCCGCAAGATAAAAGGTATAAAATAGCCAAACCGATTTGGGACAAAATGGATGCAGACCATAAGGCGGGGCTAATTTTACACGAGTTAATCTACAGAGACGTTCTTGAAATAAAAGAGCATTTTTTAAGTATCAAGGACAAGCCAGCTATTTTTCTCCATCCTGACTCACGCAAACTTCGTTATTTTAATGCTATTATAAGTTCTAAGGAATTCTCTAATTACACCGAGAAAGACTATCACGAGTTGGTGATACAAACAGATTTACTCTACGTCACAAAAGACTCTTACTCTTTTTCCATTCAAGACATAGATTGGCAAAAGAAAGAGCTTTATCCAGTAAAAAGAGAGTATTACGAAGACACTGGCATGTTGGCCTCAACTTCTTATGTCGCAAAGACAACTCATCTAGATTTTCAGCGCGGACAAATATATGAAAGCCTTGAGGGTTACCAAATTTTAACAGGTCACCAACATAGCCTAAAGTTTAACCGAGAAGGTAAAATAAACTCTAGCTTAAACTTTGGTTATCGCCCTGAATACGAATTGATTTTAAGCCCGGTGATTAGCCTTAAGCCAATGTCTTATGATTGGAATGTATCTCAAATACGAATTGAAAATGGAAAAATAGCAAAAGAACAAAACTATTATAAAGGCCAAGTTCTTATCAATACGGAAAAACTAAAAGCAAAAGTGAATGTTGATCTTGATAATGGCTATTTTTCTTTTAGCTTTGGCGAAGACTTTATGTTGCCTAGTTTTGGCAGCCTAGATGCTATTCATAGTTATATGTTCCCCATTTTTGAGTATGACGGAAAGAAGTACAATCTCTTAACAACAAAGACAAAATCTAGTGGCTATCCCTACATAGTTAAGCTTCACTTTGACCCAAGTAACTCAGAGCCACTAGCTTGCATGGCCTATCAAAAAGACACAGGCAGATACAGTTTCCGCTTTGTGCGCTACTGTGGTTATTTAAAAGACATTCTGCGCTTTGAAACCTCTGACTTTGATAATTCTAAGATTTTTAGATCAAACAATGCCAAGCGAGACAAACTACGTTGTGAAAGATATTTGAAAGATGCAAGTTTTGACAGTCTGCTCGTGTGCAGTAAAAGACGTAATTGCAATAGAAAAAGGGAATATTGCGGTTACTCCATTTACCCCAATGGAGGGCTTTAGCATTTTAAAGCTTACAAAAAAGCTCGGTCCAGGTGGGGCCTGGACCGAAGGGTTTTTATGGGTATAAGTTCTACTGTCTAAAGGTATGGGTTAACCACCAGACATACAATACTTCGGTCTTAAGACTAAAGACTTTAGGACTAGGCTTTCGTATTTATTTAAACTAGACCTTTGCTAGACCTTAGCTTTAAAGTGTATTCTTTTGATACACAATGAAACATAATTATCTAACCAATAAAATAAGAGGCTTTAAACTCTAATATCTACAAATACTCACGGCTAAGTAAAAATCAGTCTCCAATATAAAACTTCATTAACTGATCCCTAATCGCCTTTGGGATAGAAATTGACTTATTTTCTTTATAGTCAAAATGTACCAAATGCGCTCTTCCCTCTGCCACTTTTACACTGTTTTGGAAGGCTCTATGAAAAACTTTAAAAGAGGAATTACCGATTTTTTCGATCCCACACTCTACTAAAACTTCCTCTTGATAACTGGTTTGGGCTAAGTAGTCGGTCTCAACCCTTGCCACAATAAGGTTCCATTTTTTAGGGTCTAAATCGGGAATAAATATCTTAAAAATTTCTCTTCGACTTTCTTCAAACCAGGTACTTATACTTGCATTGTTGATATGCCCTATGGCATCAGTGTCTTTAAATCGCGGCTGTATTTTCATTTGTATGTAATTCGTTTTGTTTTTAACATCTTCGGACACAGAAACTCCTTTTAAGACTATCTATTTAACTCACGGTCTTCATAACTATGCTTAATCCATAGAGTGAAATAGTCAAATATTGCATGAACCAGTAAAGCCTTGGATTGATTTTGATAAATAAAATATCGAGGAGAGAGTTGATATAATAAGTTTGTATCCAATACCTCTTTTAATCATATATTGAGAGACATAAAAATTCATCTCTCCTATTCAACTTATCGGTACTTTGAGCTAGCTAAGTTAGTACTTATATTCTTTTTTTGAAGTTGGCAATATTGTGGCACGAGTGCCAAAACTCACCAGTTGGTATTAAAATACCTTCAGGTAGTCAGAAGCTAGGCAATGATAATGGATTAAACTACCAAAAACCTTAGAATCCAAAAAACACACAACACGTTCTGGCATTTTCTAGGCATTAAATTTTCAATCAATCTTCAGTTTCTTTTTTATAAAGGTTACGATTTTAAAAAACGGCACCCCTTTTATATATATAATAATAGATCCAACTGCGTAAACTGGAATCACAAAATTAGAATAGCCACTTTTCTTGTATGCCTCTGAGAGGCTCTCAATTGTTATATTAAGACCGATTAAGGCTACGAATACAAAACTAGCTAAAATGAAGTTTATAAACTTTTCCTGACGAGCAGTTTTATCTACTAACATACTTTGTTCTTCCTTTAGCTTTTTGTTTTCCTTCTTCATCTCAGTATTATTCTGCGAAAGCTGCCTATTTCGATCCTTCTCCCTAGTTGTATCTTTTTTAATTTCTCGTATCTGATTTTCATAAGCCTCACTTTTTTCCTCGATAATCCTTTTTTCACGTTCTTTTATCTTTCTAAACATTTCAGCAAAACCATCTTCATCCAATTCTTCTAGATCATTCGTAACGCGATAATTATTGATGAATGATCGTAATTCATGGTCATACCTATACAAAATATACTGATCCTCAGTAATAATTTCTCTTTTTAATAAAGAGTCGAGCCGTTCTGAATATTTCTCCATAAACTTATCATCCGTAAATATTACTGAGTACGCATGACTAAGCACTAATTTAGGCCCCAGGCTTTCAAAATCTACCGAATTATTAGCAAATAAAAGAGATGCAATTATACTCTCACTCATTAGAGGAGGAACTGAGTTTTGGCTGGACAACTTCTCATTTAAAAAGAAGTTATTAGCCACGCGGTTTAATGTTGGATTTTTAGTTAAAAATATATGGATTTCTTTGGAACTGGTATATACTTCCTTACCTTTTCTGAATCGATTTATACTTGAAACACACCCAACATCTCGATCAGTGGACGCCCTGAACTCCTCGAACCCTTCTTGAACTAAAAGTGACTTCAACTGCTCTTCATCCAGTTGAAAATCCCTCTTAAATGGAGGAGAATCCATTTTTTGGATTCCCAACCCTGCCAACCTTGAATCCAATAAGGTTAGCTCCTTCTCCAAGGTAAATTTCATCAATTCCAGAATTTTTGAACAATTTAAGGGTATGGGGTTTAAACTTTTTATAATTATTATTTTTTAAATCATGTATCCAACTTGAAAAAATCCCCCGAAGTTCCTCTTCATTAATATCGAGAACATAGATTTTTGCACCAACAACTTTCAAACCATTTAAAAGCTCTTTTACATACCGTTCCTTAGAACTCCCATTAAACCCTAGAGCTGCAATTATCAGTGGTGTATCCAAAAACACTTTAAAACGTTTAATGTTATCTGACATATTTACAGAAGAATTACAAAGGTAATTTGAAAGTAAATAGCCCTTAATAATTCTTTGAATTGTTGATGGAAAGCCTACTCCTTCCTCCCAAGAAGATTTCAAAAAACATGAAATTATGTAATTCATATTATTTGTTGATTTACCCTGTATTTCAGGTCGATAATTCTGCCCCAAAATATCAATTATATTTTCTTTCAAAAATTTGTTAAAAGAAACGAAGAAGCCGTCTTCATCAAACTGCCTGCCAAACTTTTTAAACGCGAACTCTATAAATTCATTTGCGATTAAGTTTTGATCGGCAACTATTTGATTTTTGTTCTTAGTATATTTTTCTGAATACAAAGAAATCTCGGAATCATTTTTTAAATAATTGCCTTCATGTTTTTCCAGCAATCCTCGCTTAACAGCCCTCTTTAATATACTTTTGATTGCAGTAACAGGAAATTCAATTTCTAGTTCTTTTTCAAATGCTTCTTTTATTGATTCAGGCTCTATATCACTTAATATCCCATCTCTTAAAACTACGGCAAGTAAAGGTAGAAAACAGTCAATGTAATCAATTTTTTCATTCTTCTTAAAAGTATCTAGTAATGCAACGTTAAGATTGATCTCTTTCTCGGTAATCTTTTTTCCCACTCAATGCCTCTCATCAACAGCTCACAAAAAGAATTAATTCTATTAATAACTATATTTTATTTATCGGGATCAGAGAGAATCTCTTTAGGTTTTAAGTTAGAATTGTATTAAAGGGATACAAGAAATATGAGCTACTTCCCTAATAGCTTTTTCACCAATTGAAAGCGCTTCTACAAGGATATCATTCTTTTTAATCTTATACTCATCCTCTCCTAGCTTCTTATTAAGCTTCACATGGAGAGCATCTACTTTCTTCATTATAAGATCTTCATCTTCCTGGCTAAGCCTGAAAGCCAATTGCGGATAGTCTGCTGGTGTCTTTTTCTTTGGTTTAATGTCGGTACCATCGGTGTCTCAATATAAATTGTAAAGCAATTTTTTGTGGCATATTTTATTGCTATGCGTTTTAATGAAGTTATGAGAGTAGCTGTATATTTGAGAGTATCCACAAATTACCAAGAGTCAGGAGCTGAGGCCCAAAAACGATCTATTTAAGAGTACTTAGAGCGTAAGGAGATCCAGGACTTCGATAGCTACCAAGACAAAGGGATATCAGGAGCTAAAGTATCCCGCCCATCTTTTAACGAAATGCTAGATAAAACTGAGTAGTGGCGTTATGGAGCTGGGGTTGTATATAGCTTTAGTCGCTTTACTAGATCGACTACTCACCTACTTGAGAGCCTCAAAAGGTTCAATGAACTTGTTGGTAACACTACTTTTTTCAACATCCCATTTTCTAATTCATTTAATTTATGACTCACATTTATTACTTTGCCTTTTACAATGTGTTCAAAATATTTTTTATAAAACTCTTTATTATTTTCTTTTAAGCATTTTACAGCAAGTAATTGGTTAGAATAAAATATGAAAACTATAGGAAGAAATAACTTCATCCGATTCCTCTACAATTATTATCAGTTCAACAAAAACACACTCTAATCAATTTAATACTTCTCACTTTTTTTGAATTTTTTCGAGAAAGACTTCCAATCTTCTTTATACAAAAATATTGATGATAAAAAACCAATGACAACAGGAATTACACCAATTGCACGGTTGATTTCTAATCCGACAAAAGTAACTGATTTAATTCCTAAAACCCCAATTAATATCACGAATATAGAAATTAAAATCCAAGCAATCCCAATTTTAACCTGACCTATGCTTGTCACTGGCTCTTTAATTCTTTTTGAAACCATAAGATATCCTCTTAATCCTAAAAATAATGCGAAAGAAAGTCCTGAAATAATTCCTATAAATTTAATAATTGTAAACATCACTTACACACTCTCCCAAAATCATATGGTCCTGGGGACATATTATTTACAGGTGTTATAAAAAGAAGTTCAGATAAAGCAGCTACTCCCGCCTCAATTCCGATGTTAGATACACCAGCACTTGTTAGAGCACTTGCTCCTAATGCAGCAGTCGTCCCTCCAAAACCAGAAGCTAATGCTAAAGCCGGATCAATTGAAGCCAGTGGCTGTTCACTAATCGCATTACCTAACACCTGACCAGCAACACTACTTACAACACCTCCTGCAAATGCCCTTGCTGCGCTAGAGCCCCACGGATTAACAAACCCAACGCCAGCACCTATTACAGAACCTACAGCTGCCCCCCAAAGCCCACCTGTGGCATAACCTCCAACTGCACCAGAAATAAGGTACAAATACGGCGAATAGTATATAAAGCAGATAACCAAAAAACTCCATTTTTCCCTCTCCTTCAGTAAATGGAATCTGCCTCTATTCTTTTTTAACTTTCGTAAAGTTAAACCCCAAAATATTTAACTTATTGGCATTCTTATACATAACTGACCGCTTAACCAAGTCAACTTTACTTGGATTGACCCAGTTACCATGCACTTTTTCCTTAGAATGAATAACAAAGGTTTCAAAATCAGTTTCTTTCCCTTTAGGGAAGAATAATGTAATATTCTTCTTAGACTTATCAAGTTCCCACTTAGCTGGATTAAGCCACTTGAAACCACCTACAAATTCTGCATCACCGTTTTCTTTGAGTAGGAGATCCATCTTGGGCCCCTCCCCTCCTTCATAGGTGTACTTCAGATCAGCGTGAACTTCTTTACAGGATATAAGAAAAAAACATAAAAACAAAAATAAGAGTTTCATTACCTACCTCCACAATAATTAGATGGTCCTCTAGGTGTAGAAGGGCTTCTCGAATTAAGATACTGTAAAGGATTAGAACGACTAGCACCAGACTGATATGTATAATGCAAATGCAACCCTGTACTTCTACCACTCAAGTCAGAAACACCAATAGGGTTACCTTCAGTAACTGATTGCCCCACCCTTAAACCTGTTGCCGTATGATAATATCCGTGAATCGCCCCAGCTGCGTCTTGGACTTGTATTCTATTTGCCCCAGAAGGTCCTGCACCAACAGCTATAACGCTACCTGATTCAACAGCATATACATAACCTGACGTACCACGCTGTGAAAAATCGACACCCGAATGAAAAGAACTTGAACCAGTGAAAGGATCTATTCTACTACCAAACCCACTTGTGACTGCACCTGGACTTTCAGTTGGGAATGAAGTTAAGCCATTCGGATCTATCCTATTTACAGGATCATTATCCGCATATGCATAAAGATTTATACCACCGTCAAACTTAATCGGGTCTTTAGATATCCATCTACCAGTTTCAGGGTCATAGTCTCTCGCACCAAACTTCACTAGCTTCGTATCTTGATCGTAGATCCCACCAGCAAAACCAAATGGCTGAAAACCTGGGTTGGTATCATTGAGAACTTTACCCCAAGTATCATAATCCATTCGTTGTACTACATTACCGTTGCTTGCGTTCACTACTAACCTTACTGACCCTAGATGATCGGAGATAATTTTGTACTCGATACCTCCTTTAATCATATATTCAGAGACATACAAATTCATCTCTCCTATTCAACTTATCGGTACTTTGAGCTAGCTAAGTTAGTGTTTTTATTCTTTTATTTTTTGAAGTTGGCAATACCGTGGCACGGATGCCAAAATGACCAGCCGGGAGTTTTAGTACCACTAACAAAGTTCGACTCTACATGGCAAGTAGCTCCAATTTCGGTGTAATAGTTTCCGGTACTGGTGGTCTACCGCCCAAGCTGCTATGCGGTCGAACAGTGTTGTAATGTCTTCGCCATCTTTCGATCAAAACTTGAGCCTCTACCAACGAATAAAATATTTCCCCATCTAAAAACTGATTTCTCATCTTTCCATTAAATGATTCGCAATAGCCATTCTCCCACGGAGAACCTGGATGAATGAAGAGTGGTTTTACTTCTAGCTTATCTAACCAGCTTACAAGTTTCTTTGCAACGAACTCTGGTCCATTATCGGAACGGATATGTTTGGGGACTCCTCTTTGCAGAAAAAGATCTACCAGTGCCAAAATTACGTCTTGTGAGTTGATACGTCTTTTTACCAACGACAGCAGACACTCCCTGCTGTGCTCATCAATAACATTCAATATTTTAAACTTCCTCCCATCATCAGTCTGATCGGAAACAAAATCATAAGACCAAACATGGTTTTTATACTCAGGTCTTTTTCTGATACAAGAACCATCGGCTAGCCATAGCCTTCCCCTCTTAGGCTGCTTGGAAGGGACTTTTAATCCTTCCTGTTTCCAGATAGTGAACACTCTGTCTTTACCAACTTCCCAGCCTTGATTATTAAGCATAGAAGTAATTGTTCTATATCCGTAGCGACCGTACTTTTTAGCTAAAGCAATGACTTCGGGACGAACTTTTTCAGTTAAAGGATCTGGCCTCGCTTCGTATCGTTGAGTGGTTCTAGGTTGATTTAGCACCTTGCAAGCCCGACGCTCTGAAACCTGGAGACTATCCCTTACAAAATGAACAGCCTCTCGTCTCTTTGTCGGGCTTAGTAGTTTCCCTCAAGAGCTTCTTTTAGAATAGATTTATCAAGTTCAGCATCAGCAAGAAGCTTCTTAAGGGGTGCATTTTCTTTTTCTAAATCTTTAAGCTTTTTAGCCTGATCGACTCGAAGCCCACCGTACTCTTTTTGCCAGCGAGCAAGAGTTTGGTAAGCGACCCCGAGGGATTTTGCAGACTGCTCACGAGTCAGCCCTTTGTTTACATTTAATTCGTGGGTCCTTAGATATTGAATAATTTCTTCTGTTTTAAAGCGTTTACGGGCCATAGCCTAGTCTCCTTATGCATACAGTCTAACACAATCGTTGGACCGGTTTTGCCCGGCTAGGTCAAAAACTCACTGGTAACGGCTAGAATCAAACAAAGATATTTTGGATAGGCAAGGTCAAAAAATCAAGAGAGGCACTGTTACAATTTCCTAACGATAATAAGTTACATATGGCAACTTCCTACCAAATTAGCAGACTATGATGCCAGTCGATCAATAAATAAATCTTTTTCAGAAGACAAAATTGGGACAATCCCATAGTTCTTAAAAGGGGAAATAGTCTTTTGAGCAACTTTTTCTCTACTCTCGTCTGAATCATTTACCATCGCATATAGGACTGAATCTGACTTTCTGTTAAACTTAATATCTTCCCAAGAAAAAATTGTTGCCTGTACAATACTTTTTGAAGGTGAATTTATTAAATGTAGGATCCTCTCGGGTTCTTTTGGAGATTTTGGTATCACAAAGTTAAATTTACTACTCATGCCAGATTTCCCAGTAAAACTGACATTTTCGGTATATCGGACATTGTTTTGCTCTAACCAATACACCACATCCTCATAAAACAAGCTGTCTACACTTGCTCTAGAAACATAAAATAAGTCATTAACAGCTAACATTGCTTGCATCAAAGAATGCTTTTTAAAAGGTAAATCTTCAGCAGAGGCTTCAATAACCAGTGCATTCCCATTGAGCCTAACTCCAAATCCAGATAGCGTAGTACTCAAAAGACTTTTTCTTTTTGGTGAATCCAACACACAACCTGAATTTTCAAGATCTAAAATTGTGTACGAGTCATCAGTTAATACATAGATTCCCTTAGTTTCCTTAACATAAATCTGAATCCAATCATTATGCCTATCAAGATAGGGTGTTGTTATCTCTGTCCAGCCGTTTACATCCCTTGTTCGAATAGACCTTTTTAACCAATTTAAATATTCATCCACATACTTCATACATCTAACTCATTTTGAATGTTTATGCTTTCTATGATATTACAATACTCCAAGAAAGCACTAAAAATATGTGCAATTGAACTTACATTAAACTTTACCTCTTTTATTTCGGATAATGGAACAGCCCATTTATCACCAAACCCTTCACGGTATATGTGCATATGGGGACATTCGATGACAGTCCCATCAGGATTAGTATGTGGAGGTCCATTTACATCTAATCTTCTGAGAATGTAAACCGTACCGTACCTTTTCTGAAGGTTGCATTTGAAAGCTATCGAACTTTTAGTAACATCTAATGAAAATTCATTCCTATCGGAGACCACTTTATAGTTTTTCTTCCCTGCAGTTGGAAGGACTATTTCCCCCTTTTCAAAAAATTCTTTTTCTTCTAGAAATAATCTCTCAGCTATTTCAGCCTTTAAATCATTACCCATTCAGCCCTCCAACAACTACCTAGAGAATAGGTACTCACCAATTATCAAATTGGAGAATAGCCCTAAAATGAAAATAGTCCACTTAATTTTTGATTCTGACGATATGACCTTAAACCTAATAATTAGTAAACTAGATATTAAAATGGTGATAATTAAATTAAAGGGTCTCGACTTTACACTTAATAAATATTCTAAAACACCAATCAATGTGTTAATCAAAAAGAAAAGCCCTAGAAATGCTATTAAATAATCTATGCCTCTGCTTAATTTATTCATCTCTTAATGCTCCCGAAAATCCGACACAGTTTGTAGAAGCATTATCACCGGTACCACCTATTAAACTATACCCAATTTGCCCAGAATTTACCAAATCTCTAAGGTGATATGCTTTTTCCAAAATTTTACGATCCTCAGACCGATTTGATTCTTTATAGCTTCCGGGTACTCGCCAGCCGCTTGTAGGTACTCCTGAGTAAATTTCGACTTTCCCAGGATGATTCCCAAAAAGTAGTTTAGATATATCAAACCCCTTGGGGCCAAACTCAATCGACATTTTCCCTCTACTCTGATAAGGATTATCAATAACAAGAATCGTATGACCGTAAAACATGGGCTGTACCACCCAGTATGAGTCTAAGCCATTGGGATCAATCTTATTCACAGGATCATTATCCGCATAAGCATAAAGGTTTATCCCCCCATCAAACTTAATCGGGTCTTTCGAGATCCATCTACCAGTTTCTGGGTCATAATCACGTGCACCAAACTTTACTAAACCAGTATCCTGATCATAAATCCCACCAGCAAAACCAAACGGCTGAAACCCTGGATTAGTATCATTAGTCACCTTACCCCAAGTATCATAATCCATTCGTTGTACTATATTACCGTTGCTTGCGTTCACTACTAACCTAACACTCCCAAGATGATCGGAGATGATTTTGTACTCGATACCTCCTTTAATCATATAGGAATTGAGTAAGTTATTGCACGCTCTACTACTTATAAATTAGACTAGACGTAGTTCTTTAGTCTGGGAGTTGTTTTGTAATGCAGTTTGTTGGCACAAAGCTGGCACGATTGGCACTTCTATATACTTTTAGTTTTCGTTAATCATTTTAGATATGTATCGAATTTTAATAAACGAGGTTTTAGCTTAGAAGGCTGTTATTGTGAGGAGGCATTGGCACAAAGCTGGCATTTTGAGTTTCGATTTAATGCTTATAGGCAGCTTCAGGCTTGTGATATTGAGAAGCTTAGTCCCTATGAGTTTTAAAATTCTTCTATGTCGGCATAAACTTTTTGGCCACAGTGGCGACATTTAGAAACAGCATATATCATCAAGGTGTTTGGTGAATAGTGAAATGACTTTTTACATCTTGGGCATTTAATTTTCATAAATACCCATCCGCTATAGAAAGTATATAAGAAAAAAACGGCTACAATAGAAAACATTAGAATTTTAGAGGTTGTATCATTAGAATTTTCAGCCATTGAAAGAATGACTAAAGTCGGAATAGCCAAAACTGGTAAGAGCACAGATTCAATTCTCCTGCGCCTAAACCCCTTCCAAACGTCACTTGACTCTACTGACACTGTTGCCCTCCTGAAAAGTTAACCGTTTCTTGATAACCAACAATCCCCATGACACCTAGGCCTGGTGAACCAATTGATATTCCATAAGTTGGGCCAGCATTACCCTGACTCGGTACTGTTCTAGAAAGTCCAACTGTTAGTGCCTCAATCCCTGCCCCATAGAAAGACCCATTCAAGTCAGAAAGTTGATTTGCACCTGGTGTAAAAGCTGCTTGTCCAGCTAATCCGTAATCAACACCTAAACCACCTCTTCCGCTGGTATTGAAGTAAGTTCCATACTGGAAACCGTGCTCAGCAGAATATGAGAGAGCAATTCCACCCGAAATACCCGCTCCAGCAGTAGGGAAAAATCCAGTTAGTTGGCCTCCAATCTGTAATGCCCATAAGCCATTTGGATCAATCTTATTCACAGGATCATTATCCGCATAAGCATAAAGGTTTATCCCTCCATCAAACCTAATCGGATCTTTAGATATCCATCTACCAGTTTCTGGGTCATAATCACGTGCACCAAACTTCACTAAGCCAGTATCCTGATCATAAATCCCACCAGCAAAACCAAACGGTTGAAAACCAGGGTTAGTATCACTCAATACTTTACCCCAAGTATCATAATCCATTCTTTGCACTATATTCCCATTTGATGAGTTCACTACTAACCTAACACTCCCAAGATGATCGGAGATGATTTTGTACTCAATACCTCCTTTAATCATATATTCTGGAACATTGATTTTCGATCCATAAACGAATCTACTTATTATATTACCACTTCCGTCTAGTTCCGCTACTGGATTTAACTGATCTTGGTAAATAAATGCCTTTTGAACAATGCCATTCTTTTTAATCACACTTCTTCTATCTCTTGCATCATTTACGTACTCGATAATATCACTTGTTGGTAACACTACTTTTTTCAACATCCCTAAGGCGTCGTATTCAAAAGTCTTGTTTGATGGTACTGAGCCTAAGCTTGTTAACTGACCGTTCGAGTTAAACTCATAAGTAATGCCATTGCTAGCAATCACTCTATCTTGAATGTCATAGCTTGTAACTTCGGTGTTGTTTAGCGTTCTATTTCCATTAGCGTCGTAGTCAAACTGTGAAATTAAAGCAGAGTCTTTGCTTACTGATTTTAATTGAGAAAACTCATCATAATCATAAATGTATTGTGTGGATATTCCGCTGATACTTTCATCTTTTACACTAATTCTTCCCAACAAATCTCTAGTCAAAGAATAGGAATAAATCTCTTGCGCAGTAGTTGTGTTTGTTACACTAAGA
>MDSX01023488.1_pt1 | contig 14256 bp, 5 predicted proteins | sample 811141 | NCBI WGS metagenome assembly MDSX01 (sample SAMN05326642, study PRJNA326480) | marine metagenome | isolation source: seawater | place: Atlantic Ocean: South East | collected 2010
CGCCATCGGCGTGCGATGGACTTGGAGGTCGAGGGACCCAACGGCGATGCGCAAGCACCACACGTCGTCCTTACCTTTGTCTTGGACCGGAGCAAAGCGTTGCTCGGTGGCGAAGGAGGAGGAACTTGCCCCGGCGATCCATGGTCCACCGCCGAGGTCCTCGATGACCTTGTCAGGGGGCGTGTTGGCCTCAGGACGACGGTGCGTTGGGCGTTCGCGACGAAGGTGCACAACGGTGCCGTCGATTGGAGCAAGAAGGACGCCGGCGTCTTGTGGGATGCGCCGAGGCGGATCTCGAAAACGAAGAAGGAGCCACGAGGCACCACAAAGCAGGAGGACGCCGAGCAAGGGGCCCAACCCAAACAGCGGGTCGATGAACGCTGAGATCAGCAGCACAACGCACCCAGACACGATGGGGGTCACGACCATCGCCGAGGAGCCCTCGGCGAGCCAAGCCATTCGCTCGTTCACGCTCCGTCCCAGGGGTCCTCGCCGTCGTCCCAGGTCGCAGATTCTTCAGCGGGGGCCTCTTCGGCTTCGGCTTCGGGTTCAGGTTCGGCTTCGGCTTCTTCCTCAGATTCCGCTTCATCGTCGCTGCCGCCTCGCGCGCGGACTTCGACTTCGTCGTCGTCCGTGCCGTATTCGCCGTCTGGCCCGGGAGAAATGGCGACTTCAACCACGCCAACAGGGACCACGATTTGGTCTTCTGAGGAGGTCGAGGAGGCTTCCTCGGCGATGGCGCCTTCGGCTTCCTCGATGGTCATCTCGGCCGCGCGGGCTTCCACCATGGAATCCATGCGCTCGACGAAAGCGTCGGCCTTCTGCTGGGCGGCACGTTCGGCTTCAACGGCCTGTTCGATCATCTCATAGCGCTCTTGAATGGCCTTGTTGAGGTCCTCAAAGAGGGACATGTGCGCGACGTACCAGCCGTCACGTGCCTTCATTTCGGTCACGGCAAGCTTCAGGTCGTTGTCGAGTTCTTCGGCAATGGCGAAGACCTTTCCGAGACGGTCCTTTTCACGGGTGTACTTCTCTTCCATCTTCTCAAGTTCCGGCTCGAGGTGTGAAACCAACGTGGCGGATTTGGTGGAGGACATTTCCAATTCGCGGAGTTTGAGGTCCTTCTCCATCAGGATGTTTTCCATGGCCTCTTTCTCGATTTCACGGTCAACGATTTCCTTCTCAAGAACTTCGATTTCTGCCTTGGCGTCCAAGTACTCTTTTTCCTGCTGCTCATAGGCGGCGTAGAGCTTCTTCAGACGGTCCGTTTCGGTCTCAAGGGCCTGTTCAAGCTCGCGGATGCGGACCTCGTCGGTCACCGTGCCTTCTTCGCTCATCCTCATCGACCCGAGCCTATGCTCACATGTTCGACCGTCCACCACCCTATGAAGACGACGCTTCAGGTGCGTCGCTTCTGGCGAATGGTGCGTGGTGGAGGCAGTCACCGCCCCCCCCAAGTACCACTGGCGTGACTTGTCATTTATGGGCACAGCGGCGTGCGTTGATGCGGGCGAGACGATGGACATCGAAGCAGCATGCGATCCTGTCTACGGCCAAATGGACGATTTGCTGGAAATCTTGACCCGTTCCAAAGCGCTCCACATCATGCTGGTGCTCGATCAGAAGGGCTACCCCATGCGCTTCACTGACCTCAAGCGACGGGTGGACAGTTCCTCGACGACGGTTTCACGCCGCCTGAAGGAGCTCCAAGACCACGGCCTCATCGAACAAACAGCGGACAGCGAAGAGGCGGGGGGCTACGCGTTGACCGAGCAGGCCAGGACGCTCAGTCCAATCTTCCACGACTTGTTCAACTGGGTCGCCAACCGGCCTCAGTGAAGACCGTTCATGATCGCCACCAATTTTGCGGCGATGGGCGGCTCGGTCATCGAATGCCCTGCATCGCCAATGATGTGCAGATGGCTGTGCGGAGCCGCGGTGTGCAGGTCCCACGCGCTGCGGGCCGGGCACACCACGTCGTAGCGTCCTTGGACGATGTCGATCGGAATGTCCGACAAACGACTCACGTGGTCGAGAATGAAGTTGGACGGCATGAAAATCCCGTTCGTGAAGTAATGGCATTCGATGCGTGCGAAGGCCACGGCAAACTGCACGTCATCGGCCTTGAGTTCCGCTGAGGCCTTCGGAATCAGGTAACTGGTCGCCATTTCCCACCGGGTCCATTCCCTTGCCGCGGCATGTCGAACGGCTTCGTCGTCCGAGGTCAGGCGAGCGTAGTAGGCGCGCATGAGGTCGCCGCGTTCCGCCTCAGGGATGTGGTTTCGGTACCCTTCGAACGCGTCTGGGAAGATGTGGCTCGCACCTTCTTGGTAGAACCATGCAAATTCGCTCTCACGGCACAAAAAGATGCCACGGAGCACGAGGTGCTGCACACGCTCAGGATGGTGCTGGGCGTAGATGAGGGAGAGCGACGAGCCCCACGAGCCGCCGAACACCACCCATTCCTCGATGCCCAAGTGTTCGCGGAGTTGCTCAATGTCGGACACCGACGCCATGGTCGTGTTGTCCTCAAGTTCAGCCCATGGCGTCGAGCGGCCACAGCCACGCTGATCGAACTGCACGATGCGCCAATGGTTTGGATCGAAGTAACGGCGGTAATCGGGTTGGCTGCCTCCGCCTGGGCCGCCGTGGATGACGAGCACCGGCGCCCCTTCGGGATGACCGGAAACTTCCCACGCCACGCTGTGCACGTCGCTGACGTCCAACATGCCTTCGAGATGAGGTTCAATGCGGGGGTAGAGCACACCGTCGAGGTCGGCCATGCATCGGCAACACGTCCGGAATGTGATGGTATTTTGCACCACCAAGATGATGCGATGCAGCCCGAAGCCAGACGCATGACGGACGTGCGACCGGCCGTGGACGTGTTCAGTGACTGGGCCACAGAAGGCCGTGATGAGGGCATGGAGCGAGGCCATGCGGCCGCTGTTGGAGAAATGCTCGCCTTTGGGCTCACCCGCACCGCAGCCCTTGGTCGCGGCTTCCGTGCCATTGACGTTGGATGCGGCAACGGATGGGTGGTCCGACAACTCGCTGCGGTGCCGTTCTGCTCGCATGCGGAAGGCGTGGACGGTGCTCCGGGCATGATCGAGAAGGCGAAGCGTGTCGATCCCGAAGGCCATTATCACCACGCCATGCTTCCGGATTGGACGCCGAAGGGACGCTTTGATCTGCTCATCTCCATGGAGGTGCTGTACTACCTGCACGACCCTGCGGCCATGCTCGCCACCTTCCGTAACGCGTGGTTGGAACCTGGTGGCTGGGCCGTCGTTGGCGTGGACCACTATGCCGAGCATGAGGACAGCCTCGATTGGCCGGAAAAAGTCGGCGTCCACATGACGACGATGTCCGAGGCACAGTGGCTCGAGGCGTGGGCCGAGGCCGGATTCGAATCCATCGAAACGTGGCGCGCTGCTGGAGACCCTGGCACGCTGGTCATCGCCGGACGGTGTCCCTCATAGAGGGCCAATCTCCGCCCCTACAGGTCCGCACAAACGGATGATGCCACGTGAGTATGGACACATCTTGCACGGTTCAGCCGACTCGGTTGGAAGGCGTTCTGGCTCGGCCACCGACTCGTGGTCCACGGAAAGTTGCACCTTCCAACGCATCAGCCGTTCTGCCTCGGACCGATGGCTGGCGTATTCTTCGTCGGACATCTCCACCATTCGACCAGAGGCCGCTACAAGCAGCGCAGGAGGCAAGACGCGCCGGCGCTGTTCTTCGGGCCGAGCGTTTTCCTGTGCTTCAAGCGCCATGGAGTAAAGGGTCAACTGCAACGCGTAATGGGCCAACTCATCGCGTTCGGCTTGAGTGCGACCGTCCTCTCCGATGCCGCTGAGGTCCTGAAGCGGATGCCCCTGTGTCACGTCGTCGGGCCGGTAAGGATCCAAGCACCCGGTGGTCTTCAGATCCACGACCTGCAAGCATGCACCAAGGGCGTTGTCCTGAACCGCAATGACGAGGTCCATTCGGCCCTCGACCTCGGCGATGGGGCGCTGCACCGTCGCCACGTCCACGCGACCTTCACGCGTCCACGCCGTCACGGAAACCGGTCCACCAGGAACCTCGAGCATGGCGAAGAAGGGGTGCTCTGTGCGCAATCCATCAAGGGAACGACCGAATTGCTCGTCACCTCGTGCCAACCGACCCAAACGCCCTCGTTGAATCAAACCAAGCAAGTGGGTCATGCGTTCCACCACCTGCGGATGGGCGGCCATTTCGAGGCCGTGCTCTGCAAACACCCGCTTGAGCACGTCCTCGTCGAGCAACCTGTCCGGCTGCTCGCCGGTCCACGACGACGGAAGAGCGGGGGTTGCGGCCCCTTGAACGGGGTTTTGCAAGCCGAGTTCAACGACGCGATGGACCATGGTTCCGAACACCGTCGGTGCGGGCCATCCCGTGTCCTCATCCGCGGCATCGCTGCTTCGAGGTTTGGCGTCAAGCCCTTCGCCGTCCACGGTCACGGCATGCCCGAACGCTTCGGGTCGCCAACCGCGCACACGCTCAAGCCAATGGCGACGAGGGCAGGCTTTGGCGGCGTCCAACCCATGCGGCGTGATGCGAAGGCGGTGATCGACCGCTGTGGTTGCGACGGGTTCTGGTTCACCCTCATCCACAAGGGAGGCAAGCGTGGCTTCCAATCGACCCAGGGGCGTGAGGGTGGCAGCGTCGGACGCCGCGCTGGGGTCGTGCACGATCAGCAACGACGGAATGGCCTCTTCTCCAAGGCCTGCGTTCTCCAGAAGCACGGCGGGGTTCAACTGCAGGGCCGTTCCTTTCTCAACAGGCACGGGACACCATGGCGATGCATCACCGTCAACGTCTTGCCCGCGTGAAGACAGGGCTTCCATCCAATGGTCACCAAAGGTGCGCGTGGCGGTGTCGCTAATCGGCAACATCAGGCACCCGTTCTCGTCCACGGTGGCCTTCTCAGGCGCTCCTGCGACGATGAGATGACGCTCGACGCGGGTCAAGGCGACGTAGAATTGACGGGCACGTTCCGCCTTGGCCTGGGCGTCGCCCAACGCTTTGGCCATGCGCCAAAGGCCGTCTTGCGGCGCGGGAAGCGCCCGCCACGGCCGGGGGCGAGCCACGACCAAATCGGGCAACACGCGCACGTTGTCGCGGGATTCCTGGCTGGCGTCTTGGCGGCCGGCTGAAAAGAGGCCAGCCACGACCACGACCTCTCGTTCCAAGCCCTTGGCGTTGTGAATGGTCATGATTTCGATCGCTCCACCCGACGGCTCGACGATGGCGGGTGGACCGTCGCGCTCGAGGCTTGACAAGGTCGTGAGCCGTTCGTGCAGGACGACGGGGTCGTCGCCCTCTGCCTGACTCATCCCCCGCAACATCAGCGCGAAGCGTTCGGCGTGTTGGCGTTCCGCATCGGTGCAGTGAGCCACCAGAAGGTCCGATTCATCCAGAAGGAGGTCCACGACGGCATGAATGGCCCCTGATGCAGCGAGGTGTTGGCAGCGACGTGCAATGCCGCTGTGATGGCCCTCAGCGACGGTCAAGGCATCCCAGACGTTGCCGGATTCGCTCAGCCGAGCAAAGGCGTCCGGCAGCACGTCATCGGCAAGCCCGAAGGCAGAGGAGCGTGCAAGCACCGCCAAAGCGTGCGTCGAATCAGGGCATGCGAGGGCTTCGACGGCTGCAGCCAGCGGTCGCACCACGGGTTGCTCAAGCAGGTTGCCTTGCCGATCGACCATGACCGGCACCCCACGAGCACGCAACCGTTCGACAAGATCGGCCGAACGGGACCGAGCATGGACAAGGATCAGCACGTTGGAAGGATCCACCGGGCCATCGTCTGGTGCTTCTTGGTCGTCGCCCACCCGGATCGGGGCGCCCGACACGAGAGCTGCGACCCGGGCTGCGATGAGTTCGTTCTCAAGATGAACCGCCTTTGAGCGAGGGTCATCGAAAGGGGAAAGAGGCACGAGCAGGTCTTCGCTCACCTCTTCAGAATCACGCCGAACAGGAACCAGCCATTCCAAGCGGGGTGTGCCCTCAACGTTCCCAATGGGGTCCAAGCGTTGAGGATCGGCATACCACTCACCCCTCATGCTGCGGCTTGACGGCCCGAGCACTGTTTCGAACAGACCGTTCAGCGTCTCCATGAGCGGGGGCGCCGTGCGGAAGTTCTCATCGAGTTCGATGTGCCCCTCGAGGCGATTTTGAGCCACCTGATCGCTGGCGTTCACGCCCGGGCGGAGGAGGCCATAGTGCACTTCGCCCCACGGACGGCCACGGCCTCCGGAGGTGTGTTCGCTGGCTTCGTGGTAGTTGCCCATCGAACCCCCATCGCCTTCCGGTCGCGGGTCACGACCGGCTCCCTCTGTTCGGTATGGAGCCAGGCGTGGTTCCTCGGCTTCCAATCGATTCATCTGACGGATGGCGGTCGTGGTCGAACGCATCACACGAACGTCGGCTTGCCTGAACCGGTAGATGGACTGCTTCATGTCGCCGACCACGCACACGGTGGGATCCCATGCGCTCAGAGGCCCTGCGGGTTCTCCCTTCATGCGCTGACGTGGCCCCCAAAGGCGGGCCAGCAGACGAAGGTGGGCAGGGTTCGTATCTTGGAATTCATCGATGATGAAGGCACGGAATTCGCGCCGGAGTCGCTTCAGACGGCCCCACCGACGTTGGATGTCCTCGACAAGCGCCGTGTCGTCTCCGGCCAGCACGATTGCGCGCTCAATGTGCGCGTCCGTCCATGGCCCCTCGACAGAGTCCGGTGAAGGCACCTCGAGATGATCGAGGGCATGGACGACCTCTTCTGGCCATGCTCCGTCGCGGACGGCTTCCGGGCAGCGGGCCAACAGCAGGTCAGCTGCCATGCGTTGAACGTCTTCGAAATCGATGAGCCCCCGCTCTCCCTTGACGATGTTCAGGGCACGACCGTTGGCTTCGTGCACCACAAACAAGTCCTCCATCTGTGCGGCGGCAAAGTCAGCCCCAGTGCACAGGTCTCCTTCAGGAGGCGCGACGGGGAGGGGGTGAGCAAGAGGGGTGGGCCAAAGGTCGGCGTCGAGGGGAATGAACGTGAACGGCAATCCAGGCTCGAGTTCAACGGCCACCGTTGCAAGGGTGGCCCACCAACGGTGTTGGGGGTCGTCGAAGAGGTCGGTCACCGTGGCCTTGCACGCCTCCAAGCCATCGATGTACGCCAACTTGGCGGCGTCGGCATTCTTGCTGCGTTTCGGGGCGCCGCACCCCGCTGGCCAAGCCCCGTCCTTGGGCAGCGCGTTGCTTGGGAAGCAAGACCCGTACTTTCCTTTGGAGAGGTTGGTGCCGCTCATCACAATCCGCAAGGCTCCATACAACCAGCGGAGTTGCGACCAACCGTCTTCGGCAGGCATTTGATCGCACCACCGCCGCAATTCACGGAACCGTGTTTGTTGGTGTCCCAGTTTGGTTTCCTGCGGAGTCACGTGATCGCCAGCCCGCGTCAGCACGTGCCCGTGCCACGCCAGCAAGGCGGCTCGAAGCGTGGCAAGGAAGTCGGTGAAGTCGGGCCCTTCCGCCAGCGTGGCCACCATGGTACGAAGCGCCTGATCGTCCACAGGCATGCCTGCGGTCGATGCTTGAAGCGCACGGCGTGCTTCGGCCACGAAAGCCCCGTTTCGCAGCATGGCGCTGAAAACCCGATGGGCTGCACCGTGGCCACCAAGGGAGGAGGCCAGCCGGTCACGCGCTTCGATGACGGCGGTGCCGTTGGGGATTTGGAAGGCGGTGGCATCGCTTGGGTTTCGAAGGCGCCAAACGGCCGCAATGGCCGTATCGTGCAGGGTTTCCATCCCTTCCTCAGGAACGTGACCGTCGACACGGCGTGGCATCAATTCGTCGATGTATGGAGCCACCAAGCGGTTCAGGAAGGCGTCGATGGTGGTCACCGGTGCGTCGTCCAACAAGGACGAAAGAAGGTCCACCACGCCTTCCGCACGTCCGCGCCAGCGGACGTCAACAATGCCTTCGTCGTCACCCTCGACCGTTTCACCGCGGATGGCGGTGATGCGTTGCTTGATGCGGGATCGGAGGGATGCTGCCGCTTTTCGTGTGAAGGTGATGGCGACGACCTCGGTCGGCAGCAAACCAGGCCAAGCCTCCGGCGTCAGACGATCCCGTGGAGACTCAAGGGATGCACCGGCGCCTGGCCGACCAGGACGGGTTCCCGGTGGCGTCAACAACGTCGCGCGTTGGGCGCCCGTCAAGAGATGCTGAACGTAGCGCTCGGCCATCACCGTGGTCTTGCCGGTACCTGCTCCAGCGTCAAGGACAATGTGGCGATCCAAATCCAGCCCGAGGCGTTGGGCGTGCCGGAACGGATGGTGCATCAGCGACCACCTCCAAGGAAGGCCACGCCGCAGGCTGAGGCCACCGAACACGATGAGCACGCTTTGGAGGGCGTGGGATTCACCTGACCTTCAGCAGAGGCATTCACCGCTCGTGCCATGGTCAAGGCCCGCTCTTCCAACCAACGACGGAAGGGGGAACATGGGGTTCCGTCCCGAAGCGCAGCAGGGTGGGTTTGCCAAAGATGAGCGGTCACAAGACCCAGGTCCATCCCATCGAGCACCTCGGCCCACGCGGTGTCCAGTTCCACGTGATGGAAGGTGTCTGATCCCACGGAGGAGATGCCAACGCCCACGATCCTGTCCCGCGGTCGTGCTGCTTCCCATGCCAAGGCGTAGGCCGCGAGTTGAACTTCGTCGTACAAGGCCCGAAGATGGCGGTCTTGGACCTTCGAACGTTCGGGCCCTACGACGCTCTTGACGTCGCGGAGAATGACGAGTCGTTCCGGTCCATCCTCCCCCAGCAATCCTGCCTCCACTGCACGCTTGCGGCGTGCTTCGTCAAGAAGCACTTCGTCGGCACGGTCGATCCTGCAACGAAGCGGTTGTGGCTCCATGCCTTCGTTGAAGATCACCTCTGGAACCTCCCCTTCGCCGTTGACGATGGCCCATTCCGCAGCGATGGGCGCCACGCCGGACAATCCAGCATCGGCGAGCAGCAAGCGGCCCAGTTCTCCGTCCGGCGTGGTCGATGGCCCCGGTGTGGTCGCCCCAGAAGGAGCATCGCCCATGGCAGCACGACGTCGGTGCGTGGCCACGGCGTCGGTGCGCCCCAGCCAAGGCGTTTGTTCGAAAACCTCAGCAACGACGGAAAGCCAGTGGGCGTCCAGGTCTTCAGGGGCAAACGGGACCGAGGGAGACGTGCGCCATCCTTCGTCAGACCACGTGCCGAAGGCACGCATCGAAGCCTCCTCAAACCGATGAACGAGGTCCCCTTGTTCTCTGCGATCCACGTCTTCGGCCCCCCGGTCTTCGCCGGTCACACGGAACGCTTGCTCCAGCCAAGCCCTCCGGGGGCAAGCCACCCATGCTTGCAAACGGCTTGGCGACCACGAGGCGGCCTCTCGGCCAGGTCCGTTGCCTCCCGTCACGTCATGCAAATCCCCGTCGCCTAACAGTGGTGGGGCCAGGGGACGGGGGTCGAGGGTGACGGACACAACATTGCCGTTCAACCGCACACCCAAGTGAGGCCAATTGTCCTGCAGGGCGACTTTCCTTGCTTTCCCGACCGCCGATGGTGTAGGACGGAGGTTCAGCCGCGAGGTGGTTTGCAAACGAGCGGCTTGCGACCAAGGCAAGACCTCGCCCGTTTCCAACGCTTGGAGTTCTGGTTGGCGCCGGGCCCGGTCCTGCAGCACATTGGGGGCGGCCGAGGCGAGCAATGCACCACGGTTCACGGGCAGGGGCACGCCTCGCCCAGCGTCAAGATCCAAGCCTGTTCGTTGCCGATGGTCCCTGCGTCGGCGCCCTGCTCGGCCTGCATGCCCGTTGCGAAAACCTCCGGGCCGTGGTGACAGCGTGCCGTCGGAATCCGTGACCCATAATCCGTGCACATCGGGTTCCTCGCCCAAGGCAAGCCATGCCGGACGTGCTGAGTTGATGCTGTTCCAATGGCCGTTCCGGCGCACGTGAAGCAACCATTCTGCCAGCGGAGGAGACGGGCCTGCTCCATCTTCCGCCGAGGAGTCAAACACAACCACGAATGTGGAAGAAGCCACAAGCTGGCCCAGGACGTGGCGCCCACGTCGGATAGGAAGGTCCCCATCAAAGAGGCCAAGGCTCACGCGGCTGGCTCGGTCGCACCATGGCAAATCCGAACGGCGCATGGACCACGCCTCGTCATCAAGACCTGCAAGAACGGTCAGTCCGCTCGGTCGTCCAAGCGCCTCCTCTGGGGCCGCGACGATCACATCGGTCCCTTCCGTGCCCAAGACTGGACCCGGGGGGTGAGCAACCAGGCGTTCGAGTGCATCCATCGCACGGGGCCCGACCGCAGACGGTTCGAGGCCAAGAGACAACCGTTCCTTCAGGTGATGAAGGCCCGCCACGCTGGCGTCAAAGCGTGACGCACGGGATCGGAGCATGTCCCAATCGGCTGCTCCAAGCATCATGTCAACCCAAGCCACCACCGAGGTTGGTGGGGAGGGCAAAGGGAGTTCTGCGCCTGTGATGGGTCCGGAGAATGGCCCGCTTTCTAGGGCGTCCGAAATGGGCGCCCAGAGGGTTGCAATGGACTCCAACCACCATGCGGTTTCCTCGATCTGTTGGCGTTGTTGAGTCACGCGGCCGCGGTGAGGGTCTGGTCGCATGGACCCAAGCACGCGTTGCCAGCGCCACAATGCACCATGTCCGCCGCGGAGATGGGCCGTCCTTGCGACGGTACGGAGGAGGTCTGCATGACCCTTTGGTTGCCACGTCGGTTCGGTCGGGTGATGGAGGGCCTCGACCTTGCCCACGTCGAAGCCCATGGAAGCCCCTCCAGCCAAGGCGATGAGGGATTCAACGTTCCATTGCTCGGGCCCAAGCCCTGCTTTGGCGGCCCGGAGAAGTCCAGTGACCGCGCGTGAGGGGGTCAGAGATGAGCGATGGCTGACGGTCAAACCGTGTGATTGCAATTCGGCCACCATCGCGGCACGACGGCCTTCGTCGGCGTCAACGATGACCACAGGACCTTCGCGGCCGGCCAACCGATGCTGGACGACGAGGTCCATCGCGGCCATTGGGCCATGGCTTCGGCGCTGCAAGGCCACACGTTGAACGCGCTCGACGTGCTCATCGATGACGTCCCAACCACGCGCCTCCGTGGTGAAGGGAGGGTGGGGCGGCAACCAATCAGGCACGTCTTCTGCGGCCGTGATGGGATGAACGTCCTCGAGGATGGCTCCGCCAAACCCGGTGCGCATGGCCCCGGGCGTTCGCAACACGTGAACGGCGACAAAACGTTCCACGGCCCTGAACAACGAGACCTGAGCCCCCCCGTGATCTGGTGGGGCGGGGAGAAGCAGGATGCCCTGCACATTGGCCAACACAAACGGTGGGTCGTCGCCCTGTCGTGCGTCAAGGGCGGCCGTGACGTGCTGTGAAACCAAGCCAGGGTGAAGCCTCCCCGTGGCGGATTCCACGTCTTGGATGGCTTGAGAAAAGGGGGCCATGCCGGGGTCGTCATCCCATGTTCGGCCCTCAAGTCCTTCCTCGGCCAAACGGTCGTGGAGCGTGAGCAGGCGTTCGGTCCGGCCGATGCTCCAGGTGGATGCCGGCAGCAAAAAAGCACCAGCTTCGGCCAACGTTCTGCAAGCTGCATCCAACGCCAAGAGATGCAAGGCAGGATCGTTGTGAGCCTCTGGCAACCCGACGTCGGCGCGTAGATGGCGCAAAAACCGTCCAACCGTGGTCAAACGAGAAGCGTCCACGGCACCCCCGCCAAGAGCGAGACGGCGGAGATGGTGACGACGCTGGCCCTCGGTTGCACAGACCACCAAGACGTGCTCCTGTGCCATTGCCTCTTCGACCCACGCGGGAGGTGGTCCGAAAGGGACGACCTCGAGGGACGGCATACGACCCGATGGCCGGTCAGGGTTCTTGAACACCTTGCGGAACCATCGATGCTGGTTCAAAAGAGGTCATGCGCCATTCTCTTGGATGGCCATGACGTCCTGCACCATTTGTCAGGCAGAACACCACGAGGGGCAGCAATACTGCGATTTGTGCACCTCGATCCTGCGAACCACTGGAGATCACCGTTGGTTGGATCTGGTGCGTCCGCCCTTGGTGAGTGAGGCCCGTGACACCTTGCAAGGCATGACGTCTTCTCGGGCCCGCTGGGCACATCTCAAGCACGCGCCTTGGGTTTTGGAGGCGGGAAATTGGGCCAGGCTGGAGGATCCGAGCATGGACCCAATCGCCGTCTGGCACGCTGGTAAGGCGGCGTTTGAGGAAGCGGCCAAGGCGGCACGAACTTCTGAGGATCTTGCGCCAGAGCATCACCGTGCTTTGGCTCAAGGCGTCACGCTGGAGACAGGGCAACTTGTGCAGTTTTCCGACGAAGGGGTGCTCATCGACGGCCGAGGTCCTTTTGCACGAGTTCCATGGAAAGACGTGCTGGAACTGATGTGCAGTCCAAGCCGACGTGGGTGGGATCTCCTTGGGCTGGCCATGGCCGCTGCTTCGGTCTCAGGGCCCGGAATCCGTGTTCCTATGCAGCCTGTGGGATTCGGCGCTCATCACGTGATTCAGGAAACCCACCCGGTTCAACCAATGCTACGTTGGTTGAGCATCCTAAAGCGGCTGCATGCTCCACTTGACGACGTCACGTCCCTTTGGATCGCCGATTTTGATCAAAGCCCACCGATGCGATGGCAGGGGCGTGGAGCAAGAGGCCCACAACGGGAAGCCCTGAACGAGCTCATTCGTCAACGACCTCAACGGCTTGCTGAAGGACGATCTGAGCCCTGGGTGACCGCATGGAACACCACCAAGGAAGTGGGGCATCGGCCTCTTCCACAGGCGTTGAGCAGTGACCAAGGACGCATGTCGTTCAGGGTCGCTCGCCTCGCGAGAGGAGGGGATGTTTTGACGATCAAGGTCCCGCGCGATCCGCGGCTTTGGGCGTGGCTGTTCGCTTGGATGCTCGCTCCGCCTTGGTCGGAAGAGCGAGCACGCTTGCACGCTTTTGCCGTCGCATGGAACGGCGAGGAGCGCAACGAGGTGGCTCCTGCCCTCGCCCGTTCCATTGTGCTGCTGCGCGACGTCTTGAACCAATACAGGGCACGAACCCACGTCGAAGGCGAGCGCTTGCTCATCCGGGGTCGCTTTGGCCACGGATACGAGATGCAAGTTCGTCCTGGAGCCCACATGGCGCCCTTTGTGGTGCGAGGAATCGATGGACAGGGCCGCCCCATCGAGCCACCCTTGTGCATCACCGAGGACCGTACAAGCCCGTCCCTCCCGCTGGGTGACGTGCTTGCTTCGGTGGTGTTGGCCCTCCTCGACGACGTGGGCACGTCCGCGACCATCGAACCGTTGAATCGCTTCATGCACACCATGTCGCCTGCCTACGAAAGGGACAATGAGCCCGTTGATGATCGAGCGTTGAGCGAAGCATTGCCCTGGTTCGAACCTGCTGAGACAGGTCAGCGCCGTACGTTTCATCCACGCTGGTACAGTGGAACAAACGCGCAAAATGGCACCGTCCTGAACCAGCAGAAGTACGTCCAAGCATGGATTGATGCCACCTTGGACGGACGGCAACGGCGTCAGCGACATCATGCGTGGTTGAACCCCCCTGCTGGAGGCTACAATGGGGTCCCCGGCCGGTTCCAACGTTTGATGCGTGAACACATGGACGGGCTGGGCTTGGGCGAGAGGGTTGAGCGTAACATGAACGAAGTCCTCAACCAGGGGCTGCAGGACGTCAATCCCATGCAAGGTTTCGCCGCCCTTCGGGGCCGGGTGCACATTCGCGACGATGCGGGGCCACGTGAACAGCGGCAAGACATCCGTGATGCGCCGTTGCGGATTCGAGATCTGTATGCACGCGTGTGGACGATTTTGGGTCGTTCGGGGTTTGGGCGCGAAGTACGTTTGGGCGCTGGAACGCCCTACCACGTGGAATTGCCAACCGGCTTCCAATTCACGGTGCGCAACCATCGAGAGCACCAATTCCTCCGTCGATTGCTGCGGTTCGCCGGGTGGGGCGAAGGTGACGATCCCCTCCATTTCGTACGCCGACGTCGTTGGCCCCGTGGCGCACAAGCTCGACTGGCCCGGGAATTAAACCGATGGCAGCATCGAATCGGGGCCCAAGGCGATGTCCCTTGGTGGTGGAACTACCCCCGTGAGGAGTTCATTGACGAAGGGATGCTCAACGATTGGC
>MDSX01013033.1_pt1 | contig 14249 bp, 15 predicted proteins | sample 811141 | NCBI WGS metagenome assembly MDSX01 (sample SAMN05326642, study PRJNA326480) | marine metagenome | isolation source: seawater | place: Atlantic Ocean: South East | collected 2010
CATACACCAAAAACAACCACCCCCAAATGTTGCGGTTTGGATCAACGAATTATCCAAAAAACCGCAACAAGGCGTATACCAAAACACCGGTTACAGACACATAAAACCACAGTGGCCACGTCCATCGCGCCAAGCGTTTATGGTATGCAATTTGATCGGTTAGAGATAAGTAAACTGTAATTAAGATGCATGGCAACGCAACCACCGATAAAACAATATGGGAAATTAAAATAAAAAAATACACAGGTCGAATCCATCCATAGCCCAAAAAAGGCGTATCCCCATGCACCGCATGATATACACAATAACTAACTAAAAATAATGATGACATTAGACAAGCACCCAGCATCCAAAATCGATGGCAGCGAATGCGTTTTTTCAAAATCGCGGCTAAGCCCAAGCACAAGCATAGCGTTGCCGCGCCATTCAATAGCGCATTCACCAATGGCAACAACTGAATCAGCGGATGATTGCCTGAAATTGAAAAAACATTACCATAAATCAATACAAACAATCCAATTATGGCAAGGGCACTAAACCCAAGTAAACCCATAATAACTGTTTTGTTTTTCATATCTTTAGTTTACTTCAAAAACCGCTTAGGCAAAAGTCCCAAGTACATAAAAAACCCATTGACCAAATAAAACCCAATCAGCCACCCCATAGATTTATTCATAAAGCCATAGGCATGCAAGCCAATCCCCAACATGTTCACCCCGAACCATGAAAACGCAACAACACTATTCCCAGCAATGGCAAGTACCATCAATCCGCGATTTTTAATCCAGTCGGCTAACCGTGCATGCAAAATAATAGCCCCCCACAACACCACCAATAACGCCCCATTTTCTTTAGGGTCCCACCCCCAAAACCGCCCCCAACTTTGATCCGCCCAAATACCCCCTAGAATCGTTCCAACACTGCTCAGTGATAACCCAACCATAACAATAATTAAAGTTAATCGAACTAAATCAGCGGATTGCTTCTCAAAGGAATGATCCACCAACCGGCGGACCACATAATACATACCCAAAAATCCGGCCAATAGCATCGCACTATACCCCAAAGTCATGATGACAACATGCGTACTTAACCAAAAATTAGTATCCAAAACGGCTTGCAGCATTTCCAAAGTGTCTCCCTGAATTGATAGATGATGCGCAATAATTAATGTTAAAAAGTTAATAACCAAAGAAAAAAACAGCACGATAGAGCGGTTTGCCGAAGACTGAATACGCGGCCCAATACTTAACGCCAAGGCTAGAACACCCCATCCAACAAATACAGCCGATGAGTATAAATTAGTGACCGGCGGTCGATTTTCAATCACCATTCGGCACAGGAGCCCCACACTGTGAAGCCCGAACGCCCAGGCTGTTGTTACAAAAATACCCTGAGCCATCCACCCAATCCGGTAACTCCCCAGTATCATAATCATAACCAAGCTGTACCAAACCAACGCCTGATAAAATACCATAGACCGATTAAGAACCGATTCTAGCGTCACCCGAGATACCAGAGACGCGCGATGTGCGTGTGCAATTCGGGTCACACCGTCCCCATCCGACGCGCGATATGCTGGCACTAATTCAGCCACACCCTCCGCAACTGAGAAATAGGCTAGGCGATCCCGCAACGCTGTTGCAATCTCAGGCGATAACTGAGTGCCTGTCTCCAACTGCAGTGTGTTTTTTAACCGAATATACAACTGCATTTGATCATCCAATCGAATGACGGCTTGCTGAAAGGCATCCCGAAGGGGCACCTCTATGCTTCGAAACTGTTCAGCCAATTCAATCAACCGTTGGTAGTACGGTTCAATACGCTGAAACGACATTCGATGCTTTGAGGCATTGGGTAATCCCAAAAAACTATGTAGCTGACTGTGATACACCACAAAATGGGGCAAGGTGTCTGCTGTTTGAGCATCCGCCATTACCGTCATGAGCCAGGGCATGGCTTCTTGATCCCCCAGTGATTGCTTACCATGAATAAACAACAAGGCGTTGCGTGCTACGGTATCCATGGGTTGCACACGCCCATTGGCTTGCACAGGTATCCGGCTAACCGAGCCCCAATCTATATCAAGATGATCGGGGACACTCCCTGAAAAGCGTACCAATACGGCTACCAGAACCAGCACCCATGCCCAGCGTAACCACCGCCTCATCGCAATCGCCGGATCATGACTATCATATGCCATACCAAACCAACGCCCAAAACTAAACAAGAAAAATAGGGAGACCACCATACCGGGTTTTTCACCAATTGCAAAATTGATACCGTATCTGCGTCATCAAAGGATGCTTGAAAATAGGTGGTCCCCCGGTACCGCAACGGATGGTTCATATAAATATGAAATGGCTGCCGAACCGATTCATCAGTCACAACAACATCGGATGAAAAATAACTAGGAATAGACGTGCCTGTGTGCTGACGATGGGTAAATGTCATCAATGTCACTGAATAGGGATAATAATAACGGGTTGGGCGCACCGAAATGGTAGCGCTATCCGCCACCCATTGGGGGTGATTCAGCCAAGAAGAGAGCAGGAATCGCCCCATATCTGTTCCGTCCTGATTGTGGATCCGTACCCATACCGCCATATGATTGCGGGCTTCAGGGCGACGATCCACCGGCCGAGGCTCCACCGAAAAATACCGACCCGCTCCTTGTGCCGATTGCCAGCGGTTAGGGTCATCCAATAATCGCAAAATACCATTGGCTAACCGCTCTTCAATTGTGATGATTAACGGGCCCATGGTTATTGAATCTGATACGCGGACATCGGCCATATCAATTTGAAAAACGTGGACGCTGTCGCCTTGCTCCTGCATAACTACCAATTCAGTATCGTGCATCGATTCGGAATACCATTTGGTATCGCCTTCGCGAATAATCATTTGACTTTCTTGAGTTACAAATCCACTCATCGCCCCCCCAATTAGCAATACCAGTAGGCTACTATGTATCAGCCATATGCCCATTTTTTTCATTGACCATTGAAACCGCTTGCTGTGGGCAAAAATCAAATTAACCCCCAACAAAAGCCCAATACTCAAGCCCCCAGGAAATACTGGCCAGCCCCGCCAATACACCAACCAGGACTTGAAATATACTTTTACCGTATAATAAATGCCCAAGTTGACCTGATCCAGTGTACCGATTAGCACCAGAAAAAAGCCCAAGACTAAGCCCACTACTGTGACCCGCAATCCCGACAACTCATTAAAAATAGTCACTGCCATCTGTTTAAATCGACGCATTATTGCTCAACCCCTAGCTGCAGTTCCGCTAAAAACGACGGCCAAACCGCCGCCATTGCTGTGAGATCTGAGCCCGTTAACTTAATAAACCATTGCTCGGATTGAACCGACTGCTGAGCAACCATCATGTGCGAATCTCCCGCACTCAATACCAGTGTATCGTATTGGCTATTTCCATACGTTTTAGATACCATTTTAGCTGTTTTAACCGGGGGTAAACCCAATTGGCGCCGCCATCGATTAACATTGGTCCCAACGGTACCGCTATTTCCTGATAATTGTGTCACTGTTAATACCATGTCGCCACGCACCAACCGCACCCGCGTCCAGGTATCCGTCGTTGTCTCCCGCTTCCATTCGGGCATATCGGGCCAATAAAACCCCCATACCAATCGTTTGTATGCTGGGTAATCGGGCCCGGCACTCGGGTGACCAATCGCCCGGTTAACGTGTACTCGATGCGACGGTATATCATAGTGACGCACAACGGGTTGACACCCCCCTATCCCCACACAAATCAGGACCACCATCAGGCAATATAGTCGCATTGTCATGACAGGTGTTTGAGCACGGTATCGCCAACCGCTACGGTAGACATACCCATTTTCCCCGCCTGCATACTCAGCATTTGGGGGGTTGTTTTTGCAATTGCCTGATCCACCTGAATGGCTGCCTCTGAGTGTCCCAAGTGATCCAGCATCAGACCCACAGCCCCAATAGCCGCTAGCGGATTGATTTCATTTTTACCTGTAAATAAAGGCGCTGTACCCCCGATGGGTTCAAACATTGACACGCCCTCGGGATTTAAATTGCCGCCGGGCGCAATACCCATACCCCCCTGTGTAGTAGCCGCTAAATCCGTAATAATATCCCCAAACATATTGGTAGTCACAATAACATCAAACCGCGCCGGGTCCTCAACCATATAAATGCATACGGCATCGACATGCACATAATCAACAATCACATGGGGATACTGGCGTTTCATTTCAGATAAAACGCGGTCCCACAAATCAAACACATACGTCAACACATTGCTTTTCCCACATAACGTTAATTTGGCTCGGTATCCCGCTGCCTGCTGTTCTTGTGTTAACCCTGACCATGGAGCCGTCGCATGCCGCCGAAGCGCATACTCAAACGCATACCGCAAGCAGCGTTCAACTTGGTCATATGTGTACACCATAGTTTGCTCCGCCACTTCTTGCTGAGTCCCCGCCTGAATTTGACGACCAACACCCGTATACAGTCCTCCCGTATTTTCCCGTATAACCACATAATCCATCGCCTCACAATCGCGTAGCGGCGAGCGGACCCCTGGGTACAGTTTAACTGGCCGTAAATTAATATATTGATCAAGCGAAAACCGAAGCTTTAATAAAATATCACGTTCTAACAAACCCGGAGGGGCATCGGGGTGCCCAATGGCTCCCAACACAATGGCATCGTACTGGCGTAAGGCCTCAATAGACTCATCGGTAAGCAATTCGCCCGTTCTAAAATAATGATCAGCCCCATAATTATACGCGGTTGTTTCAATCGTTAATTGATGCAATTTGGCCACACGGTCTAGTACACGCATCGCTTCACGGGTCACTTCTGGACCTGTTCCATCTCCAGGAATAACAGCTATTTTATACTTCATTATTACTCTAAATACTACCACGTTTAGATATGCCCGTATACACCATAAACAGAGTCGTTAGCTACTGCATACCCCCCTGACACACTCTATCTTAATACTAGCTAAGACACCCAAAATAACGGGCTAGCCCATTTTATCCAGACTATTCATTTAGTGCAGCAATCGCTTAGTAATCGCGCGTGCGGTTCGTTTATTCATATCGTCAGGGGAAGACTCTAAAACAGCAACACTATATCGAATGGATTCGGGGGTGTCTAGTAGCCAAATTGTACCCCCATCAACCGACACCGATATTCCCTGGTGGCGATATTCGTATACCCGATCCTCACGCGACGATACCCCAATAGCAACAACCGGAATCGACACGCCTAATTCAGGCGCAAACGCAAACCCTGATAGCGATAAATAGTAGGCTTGCATTTGTGCATACCGCCAGTCCAACCATTGGTTGTGATGAATCAACAGCGTGCCACCCGTAGTGACAACCCCCGCAACCACTGAAAGGCTTAGAATAAATCCGGCGCTTATACTGCCGCGCATACATACCCAATAATTAACGGCAGCTTGGGTGATTGTGTATCCTGATACCGGTAGTCTATTTGAATATATCCCGGCATAATCTCTACAGACCATTCCGATAGCCCACAGACTAGCGTGTAGCTATACCAGCGATTATTGCGATAGAGCCGTCGCCGTAAACACGATGTGCGAATATCGTATTGAATACGGGGCACATCGGGATGGTGTAGAGTTAACCACCCCTCCATACGGCCAAGCGCATGGGCCTGATTAACATCTTGGCGCATTTGATCCTGCCAATAATCATCATCATAGTGACGCATTACTGTTTCCACCCAATGCCCAACCGACTGATACATCGCTCGAATACTCATGCCTGCGGATGGCACTATACTCGCCAATAGCGCGATAACAATCACCAATTCTACCATCATAAACCCGGGTCGACGCATTTGACCCAACCCTTTATCGAGCATAGACAACCAGCGAACGCTTATCTGTCAGCTGGATTGAATATCGTGTGGACCCATAGGGCCCCGTGGATTGAACAACCCCATCGACACAATGCCCCGATAGCGCCAATTGCAAGCAATTATGTGCATAATCCAAGTCGTGATTCACAGTGGCTAATTGCGTGCAGTATCGGGCTGCTGAGCCAACCCCAACACGTAGGGTCGCGCATACCACAAGCGCCAATGAGATGCCCAGCATAGCATCCAAAAGAATAAACCCCGGTCGATTAATCAAGGCCGCATTCGAACTTGACCGAATCCAACACCAACCGTCACCCGGCCCTGACTCCCCACTGTAATAGTTCCCGCACGACTCGTACGACCATTGTACGTAAATCCAACCGGACGATTGTGTGAAACAGGCGACGCTACCGCTAGCGTACGAATGAACGAATTTGGACCATCGGCCACGTGAATCCGATTGGAATGCGCGTGAATGACTGTACGTTTCGCATGGGTTTTCGATACCATACGCGCCAAGACAACCTGCTGATACACCACCGGTAGATCAATCGATATACGCCCATACCACGGCAAACCAATAACCATAGCCATCACCCCCATGCTCACACATAGTTCCATCAAACCACCCATAACCAATACCCAACGCTAGCCATAAAAATAAAGGGAACAAATGGCAACCGATATGACAATGCGCAGCGACCGCGCGCTACCAAAAGCCCAAGGCCAAAACCGCTACATAAAACACCCGACCACAATGCAACATACGCCAATCCGGCTAGCCCAAAAAAACCACCCAAAACGCCCATCAGCCACACATCGCCATCGCCCATCATCGGTTGTTTATACACCCAATGACTGAGCCAATAAAGGCTTCCGAAGGCAAGCCACCCACCCACAATATCACCAATTCCACTCCCCACAGTTCCATTCGCTATATGGTGAATAATGGCTAACACACCCAACGCCGTCACGCCCACTACTGAGACAAGTCCCGTTCGAGCATCTGCAATTGCCATGCTCATTAGCACACAAAAAAACAGCACTGCAACCAAGAGCGTCATGTTTTACTTTATAATAAAAAACCTAACTTATGTCAAGCGTTACTTAGCCTTTCTTTAAATACCCCTCGCGCACTCGATGCGCTTTTGAACTAAATATGTTCTTGAACTAGATCGGCCAATGCTTGGCGACTGCGGTACCCCCGAACCCGAGATACAACGGTGTGTTCTCGATTCAAAACATAGAGTGTCGGCACTGCGTCCACCGCACCGTATTGCTCCAAAATCTTGGGGTCCGCCATAACTATGGGATAGTCAATCCCTTGTTCAATTTTATAAGCTTTTACCACAGCGGGGTCTTTATCAATAGAAACGGCAATAATTTGAAGCCCTTTAGACTTGTATTGATCATAAAATGCCTGAATTTCAGGATTCATAGCCGAACAACTCCCACACCATGTCGCAAAAAACTTAACCAACACAACCTGTCCATCATAGTCCGATAGCCGAACCGGTTGTCCGTCATGAACGGCTGGCCGCACAAACTGAATAGCGTCTCGCTTTAACAATGGAACGGCTTTATCAACGTTGCTAGCCGATGGTCCGCACCCAGAAAGACCAGCGATCACCGCTACAACCCCTATACTAACTATCCAAAATTGACGCTTTATTTTAATCATAATAACTAAATTTAATTATAGCCAATTGAGCGCTGGTTTTCAACGCGTAATTCTGTAGCCGAAATACCCCTACCTGCGCGGTGTGCGTGAATTCGTGAATTATGGTATACTTAAAAGTATGTTTGGATCAACTGAATTAATGATTATTGTTGTAGTTGTTTTGGTATTGTTTGGATCCGCAGCCGTCCCAAAATTTGCCCGTTCATTGGGACAGGCTAAGTCTGAGTTCGAAAAAGGGCTCAAAAAACCCACTAAGCCCGATACTTCCGACTCCGATAAGCCCACACTTTCGTGACCCCCCTCCAACACTTGGGGAGAATCATTGTTTTATCCGGACCTTCCGGTGTTGGAAAAGGATCCGTTATTGCGCCTGTTTTAGCACAGTTTCCTACTATTCATTTGGCATTGTCTGCCACCACACGTCCCCAACGCACTGGCGAATTTGACGGCACTCATTACCACTTTAAAACTGATGCCGAATTTGACCAGCTGATTCAAGATAACTGTTTTTTGGAGTGGTGCCACGTGCACAAACATCGCTATGGCACGCTTAAAGATACGGTAAACACTACCATTCAAACTGGTCACCACAGCCTTATTGAAATTGACACCCAGGGGTTTAAAAAAATTCGCCAACACTGTACCCCCATATCCATTTTTATTGCCCCGCCTAGCCTGGCTGTTTTAGCCGAGCGACTAACCAATCGCCAAACCGAAAGCCCCCACGACATTGACAGTCGATTGGCCGTAGCAAAAGTCGAACTTGAAAGTCAGGCTGATTACACGTATACTATAGTAAATTTAGATCTTGCTGAAGCCCAGCGCCAGCTAATAGAGATCTTAAAAAAGGAGCTTATATGAACTTGTCCGATGCCGAAAGAAAAGATCTAATACTAACCCACTTATCACGGGAATATCCCAACCATTTTTTATTAACAAAAGCCGTTGCTATTCGAGCTCGTGAGCTAAAGTCCGGTTCAACGCCCCTCCTTGATGGGTTTACGGATGATCGAGCCCGTAATCAATCGGTTCTGGTTGCTTTGGAAGAATTTTATGAAAAAAAGTTAATTATTCAAAATGACCAACCTGAACCAATTATTGCCGAAGAAAAAATAACTAAAAAAGCTAAACCAACGACTGAGCCATTGGACGTTGAAACGCCTGCATAATTGAGAGTTTTATTTGGGATTACCGGCAGCATTTCTGCTTATAAATCTTTAAATACCATTCGTCTTTTAATCAAAGCAGGGCATTCTGTAACCCCCATTCTAACGCATGCTAGCTTGCGATTTGTCACACCTTGGTCTCTGGAAGCCTTGGCTCAAACCCCCCCTGTTACTCCCAATGGTGAGTATGCCAATCATATCGAATTAGCTGGAGACTGCTTAATTATTGCCCCCGCCACCGCCAATAGTTTAGCAAAGTATGCCCACGGTATTGCTGATGACCCCTTAAGCACTTTAGCCCTATCGTTTACTGGCCCCAAGATTATTTCACCCGCCATGCACGACAGTATGATTCGACATCCGGCTACCCAACGCAATTTAGACCAACTCCGTGCTGATGGCTGGTTAGTCATCGGCCCGGATACCGGGGACTTGTCTGGAATGGATCACGGCGAAGGGCGACTGGTTGATTCTGAGTTGCTGGCCCTGGCAGTAAGCCTATGTGCCACCGCCACTCCACCCCAACGACCCCACGATCATATTGTCATTACCGCCGGTGGCACGCAAGTCCCCATCGATGCCGTACGTGTCATTACCAACCAGTCATCCGGACGTTGGGGCGAAATGATGGCCCATGTGGCCAGCTTATCTGGTGCGCGCGTCACCTTAATTACAAGCCAACCCCTGCGAATTCACAACCCCCACATCACAGTAATTCCCGTCAAAACCGTCTCCGAGCTTCAAAATGAGCTAACCGTGCGTGTTGAGTCCGCCACTCATCTGTATATGATGGCGGCTGTATCTGATTTCTCTGTGCCCATGAGTGTGTCCAAGCGGTCTCGCACCAATTCTGAGGCCTTGCCCCTAACCCCTACAGTGGATATTTTAGCCCATTTAACGACACCCAGTCATACAATTCGTGTTGGGTTTTGCTTAGAAACAGATAATTTAGAAGCGAAAACCGCCAAAAAACGTATTCAAAAATCGTGCGACTATATGATTGGAAATACAGCTAGCACTATTGGAAAAGCCAACCGATCTTTTTTGATTTTAGGCCCAACAGCCACGACACCCTATACTGATATGCCCCTCGAGTTTGCCGCTCAATCAGTCCTATCCGCGACACACTATCGAACAACTTAAAAGGCTTGCCCCACTGTGAAGTACGCGTGCCAATACGCATTGCCGCGCGCAACATCCAATCGGAATAGGCCAATGCGACTTACATACCGTGCCCCTGCCCCGTACCCAACTAGTGTGTGAATAGGCTCTGATTTATAGTAACTATCTCCAGCGTCTAGAAAAAACACCCATTGCCATTGCGTTGACCATGCATACCGATATTCCAACGATGTGAGTAACACCCGATCCCCCATAAACTCAGCATATCTATATCCACGCAAGGTATTGGCACCCCCCAACACGTATTGTTGTATCTGAGTATTGGCATCCAGTCGTTCCAAATACCCGTAGTAATTTCGTATCCCGACCACATGCTTAGCTCGAATGGGATAAAAAAGGGCTTGGTTAATGGTGAACTTACTGTAATTCACACCCGGCACTGCCATACCTAAAAGATCACCCCCTCGCTCATAGTCGACCTGCGCGTACGCACCGCGCGTTGGATTCGTCGCATTGTCCAAGCCTTGAACTGCAAACCGCCATCGGATAGCTTCCGCATTATAAGCCCTAAATTCATTCAATCTTACCGGCGAAACAAAACTTTTTTTATACTGGACCGATACTAAATATGGGTCAAATACATGCCCAATCGCTACGCGCCACCCCTTTACACGCGACGCAATTAAATTATTTCGAACCCCTAGACGCTGCTCTTTGGCGACGATATCTCCAGTCATAAATACTGGATACCGATTAAATAGCCAAGGTTGGTGGTACTGCAGTTGATAATAACTAGCCGCCACCGTATCTTCCCAACCAATTTGAGATTGTATTGATACCGAATCACTGTTAATCAGCGTATGGTAATGCTTGAGCTCCACCATTGTTGCAAACGATGCATCTGTTTGCTCAAGCCCCAGACTTAGCCGATTACTGTCCGTATCCGTCACAAACAAATCGACGTTCACTCGATTATCTTGAGTAACCGTTGGGTAACTATGCAAACTCGTGACATACCCAAGATTGGCAATGTGTTGTTGATCCTGATCCCAATGGCGTTGATTGTACGCCATTCCCGACTGTTGCCGTATATCGCGCAGAATAATAGCCGCGGGTATCTGTTGTAATCCCTGAATATTAATACTTGCCACACGCCCTTCATTGACATGAATCTGAACGGATTGCGTGACCAAATCAATCCGCTCAACCCGAGCAAAGCGATACCCCAAGTCTCGGTATTGCTTAACAATGCGTACTTGATCCGATTGAATCATGGATAAATTAACCGGACGGTTAATTTGAGTATCCAAGTCCGCTAAAAATACCGCGCGGGACATTGCGGAAACCCCCATCAAATCAATCCGTGTCACCATTGGGTATGGATCCACGACAAACACGACTTTCTGCCCCTGCCCCTGTGCCTGAACACGCGCGGTTACTGTTCGAAATCGGCCACTGGCATACAAGCGTTGAATGTCTCGGTTTAAAGCCTCTGGGTCTAACAACTTGCCCAGCTGAACGTCCCCATCCAGGTGTGTTGCAACAGGCAGGCCCTGCAAAGACACATGCTGAACCGATACTACCCGATTGCTGGCTATGGCACCCCCCCCCAGAAGCACCCCCATTATAATAATAATTAAGCGACTAAAAAACATGATTATACTTAATAAATACTCGCGGAATAAATGCGTCATCGATAATATTTAACCGTCGCGTTTGCCCGTAGTTAACTGACAAATTTCGTCGGAGATAATAACTTAGCTCGTATTCTGATACCGGCCGGTTATCTTCATAAACACCAAAATCTGTCCGAATTCGCGCATACAACCGATCCGTTAGCTGTTCAATAAAATTGAGGCCTACCCCCGATTGCACAAACACTGATTCATCCGACTGAATAATGGCCTGTCCGGGATTATAATCGATTTGCACTTGATACAATCCGGTTCGCTTCTGAATTAGTCGCTCTACCGGTTGAAAAACTTGCGTGTTAAAAAAGGCATTGAGTCGATGTTGCCCCATTTCTTCTACCCGAACCGACCCCGATTCATTGCCCCCCGCATTATCCCGAAGGTCCCCATCCGATACCAACGCTTCAAACAGCTGATTGCCTGTTTGTTCGCTAGTAGCCAGCGCATCATACACCGTGGTTTGAAGTCTGTACTTACGCCGAAACTCCGGCAATGATGAGGGTAAAAAGGGGTATCCCACACGGTATTGCTCAAACCAAACGGATTGGGGGTTCTTGAGATCGCCCTCAATAACCGCTACCATGGCCGATTGGGCATCCTCCCGAACCACATTGGCAGACACACTGTATTGACGTACATCGCTAAATGATATCGCCCGAAACGATAAATTTGGTGGCGAACTTCCCGAAAAAACGATTCGATTAACACCTGTTTTTTGAGTATTCTGAGAAAAAAACTGATCTTGTTCCTTAGATTTCATTAATCGAAATGACCGATTAGCTACCTGTACATATCCGTCAGTTACTTGAATATAATTATACAGCGCCATGTTATTCAACGGCCCCCGAATTATTACTGGTGGATGCCCCTCCGCTAACTTTAGATCAATAGAATGCGACAGCACCGTCAATAGTGTGGGGGGCATCATATACCCAGAAACGGAAACATCCGGTCCAATGCTTAAATTTACATTCATAACCAGACTATCTCTTAGCTGTCCTGACGATTGGCTTTTTTGAGGACTCACGACTGCTTGAGCCAGCTTTATATCTCCCATTGCCATTACTTGGCCTGGATATTGGCCAATAATACGCCCAGATTGAATATAAACCCCGCCCCAAAACCGATTGGGAACCACCAGATTAAGTTGTGTGGGAGCAACCGCTACTGCCACACGAACCGACCCGGATAATCCCCCAACCACCGCGGGTAATTGGATATCAATAGGCCCTGAAACAACCAACCGATTGAGTGTGTCCATTTGAGTCCAATATACCCCCAAATCAGACAGCTCCATTCGATTATTATGAATTGCAATCACGCCATCATCAACCCCCATAAAAACCCCGTCTCCACCCACGTCTATTTGCCCCGTTGTATTGCGTAAAACCGCCGACGCTGACACTATCGTTGGCTGAGACAGACCTCCCCCAACCACAATACGAACGGGCCCGTCTGATCGCATGGATTGAAGGGCTGGCACCCAGGCCCCCAACGCGCCCCACGCACTTCCTGGCAACTGAATCGTGACCGCTATAGGCGCATCTTGCTTATTCAGCATGGCCATTAGTGGCCACTGACCCGTGACTATCGCCGGATGCCGAACTGAGTCATGATCCACGCTATGCCCCGATTCAAACACCATATACCCGTCTGGCCTTAATTGAAGTGTTTGATGCCAACGATTCAAGCGTGCATGCCCAACCTGCAGCCCCTTAACGCTTGTTTGTATGCGCGTATTATCGGAGTCATTACTCACAACAACACGTACCGCTTTGGCTTGAGCAATGCCCTCTAGACTAACCGTTTGAAAATCCAACGCACCCGTAACCGCTGGCCACGGACGCTTAGCTGTATGCTCGACTACCAATTCTCCCGATATACTGGCCGATAATTGATCCCAAATAGCCGGTTTTTTCGCATCTGCACGCTGCATGGCTAGATCTGAAACAACGGATGAAAAAGCCGATACCGCCGACTCCCCCCCCCACAAACGAGTCCCAGAATGCCCAACCCTCGGTACTATACCCTGGGGACTTGTTACCCCGACTGGTTCTACTAAATGCTTTAGGTTTAAAAACTCAATTTGTGCTTGCTTCGCCATACGCCGTAACCGCTGCCATGCTATTTGCTTTAATTTTGCTGTAACCTTCATGTCTCGTGTTTTTGAATGAATCTGACCCGATACTGACACTTCACTACCGGCCTCTCGAACACGAAAAGATTCAAGTATAACGGTATCGTTTTTTTGATGCATTGCCACCGATACAAGCGGCAGCACCAAACTGTTCACCATTAACGACTCGCACTCCGCTTGAATATCCAAATTAGAATTTTTACCCAAAACCCATTGAGATTCCTGAAACCGGCAATCCCCCAAAAAGTCACCATAGCCACTAAACCAAGGGCGAATGCTTTGCAATTGAATGCGACTTCCCGCCATTACACGAATTGTCTGCTGCGCTGCGCTGTTGCCAACATCCGCCACAAACCGGGTGCCCGGCATTCGAACCTTTAATTGACGCAATGACCACGCATCAGGACTGTACTGCCAATGGGTTTCCATGGAATCAATGGCCACCCCATTCACGTGCATGGCTGCTGCCTCTTGCCACCCCGATGCCTGCCAACGCCCATCCGCGTACACCACTTGAAATGCGCCGGACGTTTTCCCATTTTTAGCCA
>MDSX01071949.1_pt1 | contig 14248 bp, 15 predicted proteins | sample 811141 | NCBI WGS metagenome assembly MDSX01 (sample SAMN05326642, study PRJNA326480) | marine metagenome | isolation source: seawater | place: Atlantic Ocean: South East | collected 2010
CAACGCCCCGGGAAGGTCTGTAATTTCGAATAATGGATTAGTAGCTGTGACATATGACAACACCTCGACGGGAGAGGTGAACATTTACGAAAAAGATTCGAGTGGAAACTGGCCTTCCACCGCCTCGGCGACGTACAATGGGTCCTCTTCAAGCGAATATTTAGGACGGGTCCTAGGCGTTTCGGATGATGGTACTCGGGTTGCCATACAATCGTCCACGAAGATGATAATCGTGGAGAAACAATCGGGCGTTTGGACGCAGATCGGTTCGGATATAACAGCACCCTTTACCACCGTAACCGGAAGTTGCTTGACCGGTGACGGTACCAAGGTTTTCGGATCTTCTCGAGTATCCGACCCGTCGTCGACCAATTGGACCCGATTGGGTGCCGACATCGATGGAGCTGCGGGCGACCTGTCCGGGACCTCAGTATCATTGTCCTCGGACGGCACGCGTGTGGCGATAGGCTCCCCTGCATGGACAAACGGCAATGCTGCCGGCCACGTGCGTGTGTATGATTGGAACAGTGTCACCCCCGGGTGGGAGCAAGTGGGCCAAGATATCGACGGCGCGGTTGTGGATGACGAGTTCGGGCACTCGGTATCTATCTCTTCGGATGGAACGCGTGTGGCGATCGGTGCTCGCATGAACAACGGCGCCGCCGGCCACGTGCGGGTGTTCGTTCTCGCCGTCTTCCCCGACGGATCGAGCACATGGTCCCAGGTGGGCCAAGATATCAACGGCGAGGCTGCGGGCGACAATTCCGGATACTCTGTATCTATATCCTCCGATGGAACACGCGTGGCGATAGGTGCTCCTTTCAACGACAGCACTGCCAACCTTCGTGACGGCCACGTTCGGGTGTACGAGGACATCAGCGGGTCATGGAGTAAGATGGGCCAAGATATCGACGGCGGGACTTCTTATAACGGATTCGGGCGGTCGGTATCGATATCCTCGGATGGAACGCGTGTGGCAATCGGCGCTGAAGGGGACGACGGCGGCGGCGCCAATGTCAATGCCGGCCACGTGCGTGTGTACGAATGGAACACTCCACTGACCAGTCAATGGAACCAGGTGGGCTCTGATATTGACGGCGAGGCTGCGGGCGACAATTCCGGATACTCTGTATCTATATCCTCCGATGGAACACGCGTGGCGATCGGCTCCCCGTTAGACGTAAGCAACTCCGCAGCCGGTCACGTTCGGGTGTACGAATGGGACACGCCCGCTTTTCCTGCTCAGTGGGCCAAGATGGGCCAAAATATCGACGGCGAGGCTGGGGGCGACTGGTCCGGCTGGTCGGTATCAATGTCCTCGGATGGAACGCGTGTGGCGATCGGCGCTCATAAGAACTCAAACCCAAACGGAAACTACTCTGGTCACGTGCGCGTGTACGATTGGAACATTGAAACTTCTCAGTGGACCCAGGTTTACTCTGATATTGACGGTGAGGCCGCGGTGGACCGCTTCGGGAAATCGGTATCGATATCCCCGGATGGAACGCGCGTGGCGATAGGCGCTCCCGAAAACGACGGCGCTGGCGGCGACGCCGGTCACGTGCGCGTGTACTCAATCTCTACACCCACTATACCAAAAGTTTCATCATGGGAATACAGTGGTAGTAGTTGGTCACAGTACCGCCCCGATATCACTGTAAACACGGACATATCCAGAATCTCTCATTCGACAAACGGTGAAATTCTGGGTTTGGAAGATGCGACCAAAACCGTGATACACGCGACGACCGACTCGGTGTCTACGTATACCAAGCGCCACACTGATACTCAATATAGTGAAAGGTATCATTCGCTATCGAATGATGGTGCGAATTTGGTATCTTTGGAAAATTTGGGATCTAAGGTGTGGAATGGAACAAACTATGTCTACGATGGCGTGGGGGGAACACAAGTCCCTTGGTATACCACTTCCGCTTCTAGCATGGTAGAGATCTCAGGGAATGGCAACTTCGTATTTTGGGTTGATTCCAGTTCTAATACATTTAAGTTATACAGCAAATCGGTAGTTGGTGGAAACGTCCAGTGGACATTGGAAACGAGTCTCGCGTACACGTACTCTCCAGTTAAAATGTCACCACTCGGAAGTGATGCTATCATAGTGACCGGGTCGGGGTCGGTGGGTGCCAAGATTCACGACATCACGGCCACTTCGGGAGGTGTTGAAGACCGTCTACTTAATATCTCATCATCTGATCAGGCATTTTCTGACCGCGTGACGAATAAAAGATCTGATTACCGGTTCGTGAAGAATATTCGGTTCGAATGTAACGGTAAACGCATGTTTGATCATACAGGTAAATATCTGGCTTACGAACAATCTTTAATACATCATACAGGATGCCCCGATCCCGCGTATGAATTTTATACATATTCATTCGCTTTGAAACCGGAATTATATTATCCTACCGGTCAATTAAACATGAGTCGCATTATTCATAAGAAATTAGATGTAGAACTCGATGAAACGTCTACTTCACGGAATATAAACTTTTCGATATACGCTTTGAATTACAACCTTCTACATGTTGAGGGAGGAATAGCGGGTTTAAAATTTTAACGGGTTATATTAGAAATGGCAGGACGGGTGCAACTTGCCACTACGGGTACCCAGGATGCTTACTTCACAGAGAATCCTGAATACACGCATTTCATCAAACAGTTCAAAAAGCATACGAACTTTTCAGCGTATGACGTGTCCCACGACTTACATGGTCAATTGGAATATGGTGGTATTCTCAAGTGTACGATACCAGCGAACGCCGGTGATTTGATAAAAACTGTACGGGTACATTTTACACTTCCACCGTTAGAAAGCGGTGGAACCAACTTTAGATACGTCGAATCTATTGGTCACGCGATATTTCAACACGTAGACCTCGTAATAGGTGGTCAACTCGTACAGAGAATCCCTAGAGATTGGTTACAAATCTATAGCGAGCATTACATTACACAGACGAAACAGAATAATCTGGCTAAGCTGATAGGTAAATGTCCCGACGAATCATCTGGACTTCCGGTACAGCATGCATCCATAGATCAACACTTACCACTCGCGACTACATCGACGAGTTATATAGTAGATATACCGTTCTATTTTCATAATAATCCAGAACTTGCAATTCCACTTTGTGCATTAACAAATCAGGAATGTGAAATAGAAATTCAACTCAGTGATATCGGTAAATGTATTCACAATTTACCTAATTTACAAAGCGTATCTTCGCCAGACAATACCAATTTTGTCGTGGATGTAATCGAGATTACCCCATCTTACGGTAGCGTTCAAAGATTCTTTCGCATAAACGGTGAGCAAAACCCAACCCTCGAATTGCAGTATGGTCGTACATACACGTTTCAATTCGGAACGGTGCAACAAACGAACCACCCGTTTATGTTTTCTGAGGTTGCGGATGGAATTCACGGAGGGGCCGTTCCACCGCCTACAAACTACACGAATAACCAATCATCTACAAACGATGCCGTCACGACCACGATAACGTTCACCGTAAACAGTGATACACCGAGTACGTTATATTATTACTGTACACAGCATTCCGGCATGGGTGGGCAAATAAACATAAACATAGCTAGTATTGGCGATACGTCTCGATTCGGTATCGAATCTATGAATCTACACACCGAGATGGTTCAACTTAACGACCCAGAACGACAGGTGATTAAGAAAAGTAATCGCGACTACATCATAACACAGCTTCAACAGGGTACTTTTGAAATTCCATGCTCTTATTCCGAAGGTACGGATGACTACAAGTTTAAAATGGATTTCACCAATCCTGTAAAGGAGTTATATTTTGTCATTGTGAATATCCCCCTACCAGTTAACAGTTTTATAAGCACGTTTGATTATGATTTTGTCTCTCAAATATATCCACCGGGATCCAGTGGTAAATATGTAAACTATGAACATCTCATCAGTTTAGGGATGGTTTTGGATAACGAAATAATTCTCGATGAAGTGACCGGAAATGTCGTACATCTCAGAGCTGTACAGAGTGGTATCCATCACTCGAGAACCCAATTATTTAGACGCTTTTACTCGTATAGCTTTGCATTAGAACCCGAGAAGTGGTATCCAACGGGTCAGCGCAATTTCAGTGCTATTAAGGAACAAATCATAAACCTGAAACTGAATAGTGAAACGACTTTTAAAAGAGAGCTTAGAGTTTACGCGCTCGCTAATAATATACTCCGAATCAATGGAGGCAGCGGAAAAGTTATCTTCCCAAATGGTGGAATCAGCAATTAACATAATGCAACCGGTCATGGAACACGCCGTCGTTTTATCAGGACAGTACGCTAAAGCGTGTGGTCGAGATGTAATTTTATCGAAGGATATGGAATACTGTTTAAAATACTGCGCGATGAACACAGTGGGTCAGCAGATTGGATCGTATTTCCCGGATATTTACGAAGAGGAAGAATCTGAAGATGAAGAGGAAATAGAGACAGTCGATGAGGAAGAAGAACCCCCATTTGCCCCGTATTCAGGAACAGAGGAACTTTATATGAAAATCAACGAGGCATATGACGCATGGGAAGGTTGGAATCCGACCAATCCGTCAGAAGAAATGATAAAAAATGCGATTGATAGTAATGGACACATCACCTCTCCAGGGATGGACGACTTCTAATTACAAAAGTTTTAAGGCAGTCGACGAGTCTTCGGAATCTGGGTCAGATTCGGATTCGGAATCGGAATCTGATACACCCAGGAAGGGCGATATCAAAGGATATAATAAGAATACATACAAAAAATTATTGATCGTCGAAGAGTTACTACCAGAATAAAATCTATGCATACAATAAATGTCTTCCGATATCGCTGTCGATACCGTCCTCGCGATCTCCCGTGAGCTCGAGGCTCAGTCCCTCAACTCCGTCGTCGCTGGCTTCTCCTTCGCCGCGGCTCTTTCTTGGATGGACGTCGTTCGCTGGTCCATTCACCAGGTCGTTAAGGTTCAGAAGAACGGCGGCATGAACTATGCGCTCACCGCTCTCTTCACCACTCTTCTTTCCGTGATCGTCTACATGATCATCTCTCGCTTGTCTACTCGCGTCAGGAAGCCCGTTGCTCCTGTCTACGCGATTACTCGCTAAATTTTCGGGGTTTAGTGAATACCATGAAGAAACAACCGGTAAGTATGATTAAAAATATATAAACAAACCCATTCCATTTATTCAGGTCATCAACCCTGCTTTGAATATTTGGCGGAAGACGGTATCCTTCAGTACGTTCTTCATTTTGTAATTCTGTACCCTTCTTTACCATAGGAACTCTCGATAATTTATCAATTGCACCGTCGATTGATAATTTTAATACATGATTCGCGTTTCTAAAATCATATGGAATCAATCGATTATTACTACTGTAAAAGAACTGAATACGTAGTTTCGATATATTTTGTGAACCCGATTCGAAATTGTGTTCTATAGTGTCGTCTACACCAGAATAATTAATGACGTCTCCACACATCAGGATTCGACCAGTATAGAAAGGTGTGTCGGAATATACCGTCTTATTCAATTCTTCTGCACCGCTACTTATTTTCAGTATGAGTGCATCCGGACCCTGGAGATTTATACTTCCCGTTATTAAAAGTCCTTGTGCCTCTGGAGGAGTCGTCGTGTTTGATCTTATGTTACTCGCGGGTAAACCAAGTATATCGTGTGGAGTTGTATACCCTTCCGTAGCTACAGAAGAATGGTATCCATTTGTACCATCATAAAACTTGAACGAAAATTCACTCCCAGCGGGTGCAGCCGACGATAGAGATGCTATGACGAGTTCGTTCTTATCCTTATCATATGAAAAGTCTATAGGAGAACTTACATAGACACCACCTAACGCAGCGTTGACTTTAGTTTGTAATTCTGTCGCTAGAGACTTACCACTATAATTTCCAGGAGTGAGTGTTACGGTTACAACCGTGTCTGGTGTGCCATGAACAACAAAATCAAACGTTTTGTTACGATCATTAATTAAAAATTGACTCGCGTGGATACGAGCCGATACAAGTGATATCTTAGAGACGTTGTATATAGGATTCTTCAATTCGACAACATAATCCCCTGGATTAGGATACGCTACAGGATCGCGTTCTCCACTATCTATGTCTAACGTGTGTACGCTCATTAAAATAAGGGGATATATTTTAATCAGTGTGTTTATGCAAAAGATGAAATTGTTTACATGATCTGTTGGGTGAGGGGGTTGTTCTGAAGCTGTTGCTTGGCCACGTTGAGACTGTGATCTGTGGCATACGGGTTGGCGTTGCCCTTGTAGTGATTGAAATTGTAATACTTATTGTTATCGTATTGCTGTGTCCATCCACCGTTAAGAGGACCTGTGCGACCATCAATACGAGTAGTGTCGAAACGCATAGCCGTCGGCATACCACCTTGGTTAAGGGGTCCCGCGCGAACATTCATACGACCAGCATTACCATGTCTATTTGCCTTACCACGACGGTCGTCGGGGCGGAAGCCATATGCAAACAACTCCTCGGAAGTGTACGGACGCTGGGGAGACATAGCTTGAGATTCTCTGAGTTGAGAAGCGGGGGCCATGACGTGACCATGGGAGAAAGTGCTTATACCGGGAGCAAGCTGGTTGTTATACGCGTATTGTTCGACGTTACCATCCTTCTTGTTACGAGTGGGATCCGCTACGTGTTGGAGTGCAGATACAGTGCGCTTAGCACCATTAAATCCGAGGCCGTCGTTACGAGAACCAGTCATAGAACGGTTGGTAACACGTTTGCCGTTCACATGCTCACCCCTGGGAACATGGCCACCGAAACCTTGGGACTTGGCGCCGGCGACTGGGCGACGCTCGGGGAGATACGCAGTCTTTTCGGGACGGTTATTCGCAATCTCACCCATCTTACCACGTCGACCACCGAAAATATCATGCGCCGGGCCACTTCTACCGGGTAAAGTAGTCATTCTATACGCACCCACATTTTCAGGATTCACACGCACTATCTGGTGAAACCCACCCGCTGCTGGAACATCGGGACCAACCGCGATACCAGGACCCACCAGTTGCCTCTCAACGGGAGAAAGGTTGTTCATACGACCGCCATCAAACATACGATCACGCATTTCTAAAACTTCACCACCACTGGAACGCCCCTGTGGTGCGATATCCGAAAAATTATTTATCTCAACCTTAGAATCGGGTAAATTAGATAAACTAACAGGTTTGGGAGACATAACATTAGGTACTTCTTCCTGCATTACAGGGATAGATGCCTGTTGAACGGTCAAGTTGTACTTCTCGGTCTTCTTTTTTTCACTTAAAACTTTTCCTGCGTACGCCAATCCGGCGATAGCTACTAACGAAAGTGGATCCGCCATTCTTAATTTTAGAAGAGATTTTTATTGACCAGGATATCGCTTCATGAACTGCATATTTTGAGTTTCGGCTGTGGTGCTGATGGGATCATATTGTACCGTGTTGAGAGGAAGCTTACATTTCATGTCTTGGAGAGGGAATAAATTTTGTTCGTACGTCTGGGTGACGACCTTGTTAAATCTAGACGTGGATTGAGGGCGGAGCATGTCACTCGTCTCTATAAACTGAGCGGGGGCACCCTTACCCGCCATGAAAGGAGAGGTACCGTATAACATGGTATTGGGTCTACTGGAACCATAGTTAAGGGTACTGGGCTGGGGGTAAGTGAATACCTCTTCCGTAGCACAGACAGAAGGGCGAGCGGGGTTTTCGACAATTTTCAATCCTGGTTGAAGCTGATACGCCATTTATTATTACATGAGAATATTATCTATCTAAGCTGGACCATTACCTCCACCGAACATACCACTACGCATATCACCACTTGAATCTAAGCCACCAAATGCCTCTAATTGCACCCCTCGAGCATTGACATTGCACAAACTCGGATCAGACTTGCAAATAGGGGCACCTTTCTCACCATATAACCATTCCGCAAAAGCGGTCTGATCACCCGGAATATTCGTCACGGGGCCCGAAACGAACTGCCTAGAAAATGCATTTCGTTGAGCATCGGGCATGGGAGATCGGGACTTTTGGGGACCATAAGGAATATGGCCTGATAACATATGATTCACTTCATCGCGAACTGTCTCATATCCACAAGCTGAAGGACGATCCGGGCGACCATCATAGTCGCTCATCAAAACATTCGCCATAGGATTATCAACCGTGGGAAGCTGACACTCCGGAACGTACGTCTCTTTCTTCGCCTTCTTTCCCTTTATCATTTTAGACTTTTCCATTACATATAAAACTGAGAGGACCGTAGCCCCTAATATAAAAATGCGCATATCTCGTCTGATGAGATACAAAATGCATGTCGCGTAAATGACGAATCGCGCTGTGGCATTTACCCTTTCGACCGTCGTCTGTTGATTAGTGGGCCAAAATTCGGTAATTTTATCAGACCTGACAACCTGCTTTGGATCCACAAACAGTGAGACCATTTATATTATGCTTAGTTTATTTTTTCAACATACCGCTGAGTAGCCCCTGCATGGACTGCATAAGCTTATTCTCGTCGATTTCGAGTTCACCGTCTTCGTTGGACAGCTTGTCTGCGCATTGCTTGGCGACCGTCTCGATCATGTTAAGTGTGTCCGCTGGGATTGAGGTAATAGTAGTACCAAGCATGTACAGCGTTTGGAGATACTGCCAGATAGCATCCTTAGTACCTGCAGACGCCTTAGGCCAACAGTTTTTAAGATTGATATCCTTGAGAAATTCAATATTTTCTGCGTGTTCGAGGAAGAAGGATTCATCCTTAGAGTTGATCTTATCCACATGAGGGGCGACGTTTTCCATGAAACCATCGACAATCATCTTGCCGTTGGCGGATCTCATAAGTTCAAAAGCAGCGATGTACTTTTTGAGACCCTTCTCTTCTGGGAAAGTTTTGTGCAGTTCCATGAGAAATTGGCCCATCATGTCGTTAAACGCTGTAACGGAAGTCATATATAACATATGTTGCGATTAATCTTTAAGTTACTCAAAAGGGGTCGGTAGAAATAGTTTCACGTTTACCTAAGCCGTTAGATATGATGAAATAGACTAGTATAGCTATTAATGCTGCTGGTTTGGCATAAGCGCTCGTAGAGAGAGTACCCTCATCATTGAGTCGAGCTTTGCCGTGAATGTATAAAGCGGTAAGACCGGCTGCAATTATGGCCGCGGAACCCGGGTCGCGGAAGTATTCGTCCATATTTAATAGCGGAGTTTTTTACTCCTGGTGTCTGCTGCATCTGCGAATAGGTCACCACTTGGACCCTGGCGCTGCTGGGGTCGAGTATCCACGGTTCTAAATTCATTTTGAAATGGATTAGGTGCTGGCTGCTGAGGTGCTTCGTACTCTTCCATGGACTGTTCCGCCTGTTCCTGGTACTCTTCAGATGGTTCTCCCATTTCATCTTCAATATCACCCATGGGGTGTTCCATACCTTCTCCTTCCATACCTTCTCCTTCCATACCTTCTCCTTCCATACCTTCTTCCGGCTGCCCTTCAAAACCCCCTCCCATTTCACCAGGGTTTTCTTCGTCGTACTCTTCGATATTATCCTCAACCATGTTAGCGTCTTGGGGATCAAGTATGTCTTCTCCGTTGGAAGACATGTATGTCTGTAAAATCTGTTGGACTGGGATTAACTCCTTTACAGTCGTCTCCACACATGCTGTGAATCGTTCGTACAGTTTATCGTTGCGAGCATGCTCCGATTGACTATCGGTGAAAACATATGGATCTCGGTAAACATCCTTCGCAGCGTTCTTATAACACGTGTGAATGAAGATTTCATTTGTAGGAAGTTTGACCGACATCTTCTTAGAATCGGAACTCAGTCGAACGGCTGACAGAATCTTTACAGAACTGACAAAGACCGCGGCGACGAGATCCCTAAACCACGCACATCGCGCGGCGATATTCTCTGTATGCTGTCTAGCCATTGTTTCGTTCCACTCGGGGACGTCTTTCAATAAATTCTGGAACATCAACAGGACTTTACGACCTTTAGATAACTTTTGGGCTTCTGTATACATATCTTCAAAAACTTCGATCATAACTGGACACATAAGAATGCATAGCTGTTCCATGTATTCGCGTTTAGCTTCGACTAAAATGTTCAAATTATCCATTTATGATAGACGGGTCTTTTTTTATCAGCGTTACTGCGCATCTCTCCTGTATCTATTTGCCACCTTTTTAAGATTAACCAGCGTAGGGAAATCTTCTATATGATCTATCGATCCCGGTTGCGACTCCCTGTCTCTTTTAATTTTCCATGTGATAGTGAATTCAAAATTGCCTGTTATATGTACAATGAATCCACTCAACTCCAACTGTCTTTTGAGATAAGAGGTTGCTTTTAAACGATCGTACGTTGGGTACCCTACTATAAATGCAGGCACCTCGAACGCAACTCTCCTTTTCTGAGACTCAACCGCTCTTCGTACTTTACGCGAAATTTGTTTATATAACTCCACGTATGTCTCTTTTTTCATACGATTCCGGTTATTAGTTATTCGCGAGATCTCCTCTACGCTTATCATTAATATTAGCTGGACTTATTTTTTAGCAATTCTTCCTCACTTTTACTAATTTCGTCAAACGGTATGTATTCGTGTCCTTGAATTGTACTTTCAAACGGGGTTCTATCCACGGGTGGTTTAACATTCATCGGTTGAGATCGAGCGCTTATAACCCTGGTGTTAGGCTTACCTGTTGTACCTATAGAACTTGCATCCGTGACCAGGATATCAACGGCTACCATAAAACCATATGGGAATCCACCTCGCTTCAAAACCATAAACATACATCTATACATACCGTGATTCTTATGTTTGTGTCTGAACTGTTTCAAACCACTCGTCTCTATGATGTAATTGTTAATTCCCGTCTTTTCCTTGATATACTTACTCGTCGTGAGTACGAGTGACTCCATTACGTCGTGATTTACGATCGGTTTTGTTTCTACATACTCTAGCATATTCGGCAATGGATCGTTGAGTACAATCGCACCACTCTCTTTCGAAGCGACTGAGTACTTCTCTTCCCTGGACATGACTAATAAAATGACCAGTATGAATAACAAGATGTTTATCATTTAATATAGACCTTCAAAAAAATCGTGTGTAATTTACCGATTTTTTTTGAGATGATAATTTAGATGTCACTTTTAGTCTTCAGCCCAAAGTGTAAACATAGTATGGACGTGTTAACTTTCATAAACAGTCATAGTCAATTGAAACAGATCGTACAATATCATAATGTATCTGAACTGGGTATTCCCCCACAGTACAGATCAAAAATTACCAGGGTTCCTACGATGTTGACTAAACATGGGAAGATCCTCGTCGGTAAGGAAATTCATAATTGGTTGGAATCGCTTTTACCAGTACAAGACCTCGAAACATGTGGATTTGGGGGTAGTCTAAATACGACAACTCTCGACGGCGAAGGAACGAGTGACATGTTCACGATAGAAGAATACGGGAGGTCATTACAACCACCTATGACCGCGGAACTCGAGGCAAAAATTAGTCGTAAAGTTGAAGACTCCGCTTATACGGATATAAAGAATTGAGTTGTGGACAAAATAGTATGAAACTTGTGACCGTTCAAGCCGCGGCCATTAAGTCTACATTTGAAGTTCTTAAAGATATTCTCAACGACGTGAACATATACTTTAAACCGAGTGGTATGTACATCGTTACACTTGATACGGCGCGAACATCGCTTATCGATATGCATCTCCCAGCTGAGAATTTTGAAGAATATGAATGCGAGGAAGAGATCGATTGTGGTGTCAATATGACAAACATGCACAAACTTCTCAAAACTATCACCGTAAACGATATTCTGATCATGTCAATTCGATCGAAAGAGCATATGAATATCGAGATCCACAGTGAGCAAAAAAAGACATCCACTAAGTTTGAGTTGAAACTTCTTGATATTAACGAAAATCAAATAGAAGTTCCAGATATGCATATGATGGTTAATACACCTATACCCTCCATAGATTTCCAGAGAATTTGTAGAGATATGTCTAACATAGGAGACGAATTAGAAATTCACCGAGGTGGAAATATTTTACGGCTCGTATGTAAGGGGGATTTTGCGAACCAGGAGACGGAAATTCAATGCGTGGAAGAATGTCCTACGATGTCTGGTACATATTCACTGAAGTACATGAATATTTTCACAAAGGCTACTAGTATGTGTTCAACTGTGCAGATTATGCAGGAGGATCAAAACCGATTCTTAATTTTACGGTACAATGTCGCGAACCTAGGAGACTTAAAATTCTATCTCGCCACTAAGGTAAACGAAGATCAGGCATGAGTCCGGTCGTCGTATCAACTGTTTTCATCATACCTAGACAGTTTTTCAATTTAATACGAGGAAGATTGTTTTTTAGGGCGACTTCATCGAGATATAATACATCTTTTATGAAGATCTTCTCACCATAAAAATCCGAGCGTGGACCCGCGTAGCGTCTAATTTTTTCGAGAATGTCTTTTACTGGCTTGTCAGCCGAATCCAGTAATTGTGCACTGACTAACGGAACGTGGAACGACATTGTATTAGCCTTCTTCGGTGGCCATGTATAGTCGTGATTATATGTTATGTATTTGTATATACGATTGTTGCACCAGTATTTAATTCGAACAATCACTTTTGTAACAGCTTCTGGGGGCTTAGGAATAGGGTCACCGGGGAGGATACCAGCGCGCCCGAGATCTAGTGAACATATACCGTACGATTTTACGATAGGATAGATTCCATAACTTTCTTGTATCCAAAGGGGGTGGTGATCGGAAGCTTCCATCGTCTCGATCGAAAAATCTTTAGAGTGATCGACAAAATATTCAATATACGTTTCAACGATAGAATAATCACGTTTAGAGAAAAATAAATGCATCACCCTTTTAAAACTATAGATTACGTTAATTAAAAACTTGTGCAGTACTTTCATTAACGTAAATGGAAGGTAACTTTTTAAGTAGGTATAATAATCGTGTAGACGAATTAACCGATAAAATAGAAAGTGATCCATCGAATAGGTGGGAATACGAACGAGAGTTATCGGATTATATTGCCAGGTGCATACCATACGTACGACAATATGTCGACGAAACGGAAGGAGAAGTTACCACGGATAATATTTTCAATTGTAAAGAAACGGCTGGTAAACAAAAAAAAGATATTTACGTCGAATATTTAGTGAACGTCGAAAAAAAGAATATAGATCGCCCTATAGAACGCAAAATCATCGACAGATGTCCACAATGTCCAGATAGTAACGTGTACAAAACAAATGAGAGTGAAATGGTGTGTGATTCATGTGGTGTAGTGTTAGATATATTGATAAGTGAAGAGCTTACATATAAAGAGGAACAGGAAACGTCTGCAAAAGTTATCAATTATTCGTATAAACGCGATAATCATTTTAATGAATGGCTTTCACAGTTTCAAGCACAAGAGATGACTACAATTCCACCAGAGGTTATTAATCAGTTAAGGAATGAATTTAAGAAGATCAAGATTAAATCCGTAACTGAGATCACGCATGCAAAAGTTAGATCACTGCTCAAAAAACTCAAACTGAACAAGTTTTATGAACACGTACCGTTTATCACTAATATTTTGAGTGGTATTTCACCACCGAAGATGCCTCAACAACTCGAGGAACAGTTGCGAATGATGTTTCGAGATATTCAGAAACCATTCGACGATAATTGTCCGACTGAACGAAAAAACTTTTTGAGTTATTCATACGTACTTTTTAAATTCTGTGAACTATTATCGGAAGACGAATACCTCCAATACTTTCCTCTCCTCAAATCCAAAGAGAAACTTCATCAACAGGATGTTATATGGAAAGCGATTTGTAGAGATCTCCAATGGGAATTTATTCCGACAGTGTAACTTCTGCGATCTGGGGCACAGACCCTTCACCCGGTGGAAAGTTAATCAGGTAGGCGGACGTCAGATTAAGCTGTGTTAAATACTTTTTAGCTTGCGCGATCATGATGTCATTAAGACTTTTCACCGTTTTAAGTTCGAGAACCGTAGTCCTGCGCACGATAATATCAGCACGCGCCGTACCAACGACGTGATGCTTATAATAAATAGGAACATGTCGCTCTGATTCGTACGGAATGTTTAGTTCGCGAAGACTTACCTCAAAG
>MDSX01067153.1_pt1 | contig 14247 bp, 2 predicted proteins | sample 811141 | NCBI WGS metagenome assembly MDSX01 (sample SAMN05326642, study PRJNA326480) | marine metagenome | isolation source: seawater | place: Atlantic Ocean: South East | collected 2010
CCATCTATAGTTGTATCTATTACTGGTATACCTGCTCCTCCATCAGAAACACTAACTGGATCTGGAATATGATCACCATCTTCATCAGTGAATGGATCTCTGCTATCACATACGAATGCCGTATCCAAATCTACTGTTCTATCAGAAGGGACTATAAGTCCTCTTAAATCAAGAGGGTCATTTACACCTGTATGATTACTTGTTATAGCATCTAATCTTCTTATATCAAGAGTATCAGTACATGTTTCATCTGAAGTATTACCCCATACATCTGTAGCAGTATAAGTTCTAATAATCCTTTTTATAATTGAATCCGTTGGACTTCCACTACCTATTTGGCTACAATCAGTAATCAAAGTCTCATTAATGATATTAATAGTAGGGTCAGGATCACAATCTAAAGCAGAAGCTCCCGAAGTAGAACTACCATCAAACTGATAGCAACTTATTTCTTTACGGTCATCACATGTAAGGACTGGTGCCAATTTATCTTCAAGCACTATAGTACCCCAGCAGTAATTTGCTATGGAGCCATCAGACGCATGAATTTCAGCAACAATAGGTTTACCATGAATGTATGAACTAGCATTTTCAATAACTACGGTATCGCCTCTGTATCTTATATTATCTGGATCAAGTAAATCACCATTTTCGTGCTTAAGTACTATACTATCCATAAGTGCAAGACCACATGGATTAGTATATCCTGCCAACATCATACCTGGATGAAGTTCTGCCATACATGTTGCATCAACAGATGCATAAATCCTGTCATTACAAGCCACAGTAGGTTCGTTTGTACCTGCTGGTATTATATTCTCTACCGTCACCGTATCTGTACAAGATCCTGAATAGGCTGTGATTACAGCGGCTACAGCTCCTGCAGGCAATCCTTCTGCAGTAAAAGTTTCCCCAGATACGATAGTACCTGAACCTGTGAATCCAACTGTACCAACATATTTTAAAGAATCTAAATCGCTATAAGTTGCTAAATCGCCAACTGTAGCACCAAATGTCCATTTACCGTCGGACGCTCCCATACAAGACGGTGCCCATGCTCTTCCATTATCACCAGTTATATTTAGTGTTGGGATATCTGTAGGTGACCCAGCAGTGAATTCTGAAGCCATCCAAGGAGTATTGGTAACAGAACCTGCATCAGGTTCGAACATATAAGTTCCGGCAATACTCAAGTCAGGTGGCAATACTGCTCTGAATATATCAGAATCTGTTCCTCCACCTGCATTATCACAAGATTGCACTATAGTAATAGTGTCTCCTGCGGAAAATTTTGATTTTGCTGTACCAGTTGAATATTCTCCATCTCCACCTGAAAAGGTGCCAAGAAGAATTCCTTCTACAGAAAGGCTGTAAGAAAAACCTGGATGTCCTTTAAATGCGACATCGTACCAATCTCCACATCCAATGTGGATTTTGACATCATCCAAATTAGCCATACCACCAGTACACTTTATGGTCTGTGCGGATGTGCTCTGGGGCAAGGCCCACATAAGTAGCATTAGTGCTAAGCTTACATAAAGCGTAAAACGTTGTTTAATCATGAGATTCCTAGTTTAAGAGTTAAAAATTTGAACTGCCTTTTGGGATAGTCAACTCCCTCAAGGGTTTATGAATAAAAATTAATTACTTACTCTTCGAGACTGTATTTACAGCTCGTACTAGGTTCATATTATATCTACAGATTTGTAGAGTTTGAATGGTTTCTACTGGCTTATTAATCGACTACATGTCAATGAATCATCAAATATAATGATTTTAACTAATATGTAGATAGCTAAAAACCAATTATTTAATACATCACATTATATTTTTTTATTATATATACTAATTTTATTAATATGTAAAGTTTTGGATTTCAAATACCTAAATAAAAATTGAATAACAATTTCTTGTCAAAATGATAGCTAATTTTTTTTAAGTGAATTCGGGTTGCATAACAAAAATGCCTTTGATAATACTTTTATCAAAGGCACTTGAACATGTCTTTATTCAATATGGATTATTCTACTACAATCATTTCTTTAGATGCTTTGAAATTTCCAGATTCTAAGGTATAAAATACAACACCTGATGAAATCCCGAGTCCCTTCTTAGCAACCTGTATTTTATTCAACCCATCTTCAAATTCTTGATCGATTTGTTTTAATAATTTCCCATTTACATCAAACAACTTTAAAGTTCCATGACCATTAATAGGAAGAACAAATGAAATCTCAGTATAATCTGAGAATGGATTTGGAGTATTTTGAAAGAGCTCATACTCACCATAAGTCATGCTTCCTCCTCGCTCAAAATTCAAACCAATTTGAATTGATTCGTACTTATCTGAATATACTTCAGAATTAAGCTTTTTGTTATCTAGTGTAAATACCTCACTTAATCTTCCTGATCTTTTAGCTTTGAATTCTAGAATAAAGAGCTCCTCACCCGAATTAAAAACACCTTGATGATCATTCCACGAAGAAGTGAGTATTCCATCAGATAATTCTTTCATTCCAAAATTATCAGATGTGAGATCTATTGTTTCACCTTTAAATGAAGCAAATTCTAGAATTTCTGGATCATATTGTAAGGCATATTGTAGTCCAACAATTTTGCCAGCACCGATAATCTTTATAGGAACACTGATTGCTTCACCTGGAGAAAATTCTTGATCTTCAATTACCATAGAGCCTGTAGTTCTTCCAGACACTCTCAATCCAGTAATGTCAACAGTCTCATTGACATCTCCGATCTTCATACCTACGAAATCAATATTCATGTCCTCTTCAAGTAGATCAATTTTATATCCTTCTGAAAAATTCTCTTTTAATGGATCCCTTCTAGATCTAAACTCATAAGATTGGTCTATAAATCTCCATGAAGTATTATTTGTAAAATGATCTGAGACATTCAAAATCACTTTTCTTAGTTCAATCATATCAATTGCAGATATGCTTTGATCGTTGTTCACATCTGCTGCAATAATTTTATATGGGGTTTCCAGTCTTTCTAAACCCAATATGTGCTTTTGGATTAACACTAAATCTAATGTTGATACTCCGTTGAGAATATCCTTGTCCAAACTTGGTACTATATTATATGAGTCTCCTAACTCCATAGATGGAAATGCATATATCCCATCTACATCTGTAATAGCACCTAAGTTAGATTCACTCGTATTCGTGCCTTTCAGAAGGACTTCAACCGTTGGAATATTAATTCCTTTTTCAGTTTTTACTTTTCCTGCTATTAGGGCTTTATTAGTATTGGTAATATCTGGATCATTAAGTACAGGGGCAAGACAAGTATTATGAGTATCATACAGTACAAAATTAGAATGACATAATGACGAACTAATAATCAATGTGTCTTTTACTCCATTATTTTCAATCTCTATCACTGCCAATATATAAATATCCATATCTACTATAGAAGAATCTGCACCGGCTAGGGGATTATAATCAACACAAGTAAGAGTTTTAGAAGGCACAAAAGAATCAGAAGCAAATGAGTAAATGATGTCATATCCACAGGCATGATCACTTGATCCTATGTTGTATTCATTTGCCCAAACCACTATTTGACTTCCGCCGCCACTTACTTGTGATACTGGTCCCGTCATACTTGTTCGGCATATTGCATCTGGAGAAATACTATAGATAACTGTAAAAAGCTGTTCGCATACTACAGTGTTTCCACATTGGTCATTTAGCTTCCATATTGCCTTATGCTGACCATGAGCAAAAGATGAAGTTAATGTGGCCACACTTTCGTTGTTTTCTTCAGACGGTGTAATATTGAAATTTTGGTCGATGCTTCCATCATTATTTAGGTCAATATCAACTGTCCAAATTAGATTTTCAGGAGATGTACAAATATCACTTCCTCTTTGTGTGAGTGATATTAATCCATTATCACATGAAGATGCTTGTACTATAGTATCCAAGCAAACTCCTCCATTTGACAATACAGGGGCTATTGTATCTTTTAATGTAATTATTTGGCTTTTTGTAGAAATCACTTTTGCGGGTTCTGCGCACCAATCAATAATAGTCCATTCTCTTATAATGGATAAACATGCATCTCCGGTAGAATTATTCTTTCTGACCATAAGGTCACTATGGGCATCTCCTAAAAGACTACATCCATCTTCTGATATAATTGGTCTGCCTATAATATCAGGCTCTGCATCTGAAGCAACACCACATGCATGAATAGTTGTGTCAGAAGGGAATTGAATATCTTTAATATCCAAAGTATCAGCCCTTGTAATTGTTATGGTTTGTACACATGATACAGTATACCCATTTGCAATAACTGTAAATGTTCTTTCTATTGTACCGGCACTACACTTATCAGCGACTCTTTGTGCAACTACATTGACTTGACCCTCACAATTTCCAGACCACACACCATCGACAAGACTTTTTCCTGATTCTACACCAAGAACCATATCTCCAGGTAGGTCTATAGTATTTTGTTCTCCTGGTTTGACCAAATTACCAAAAATTGAATATGTAGAATCTGTGATAATATCATATTCACAATCAATTGTGATATCTGGTGGGCAATGGAGGGTGGGTCTCCTTTTATCCTGTATATCAATTCGAGCCATGCATTGGTTTGCATTGCCATTTTCATCAATACCTCTTAAAACAACAGTATCTTGAGTACCTCCATCAGCACAGCAATATTCTATATTAGTAGAACATAAATCATCTCTTACTATATAATCTATTCCATTAAGAGTCCCTGACTTTTCAAAGATTCTTCCACACACACCAGTCATTGAGTCCAATGGAACGTAATCCATACCGTCACTTAAGACTCCACCTACATTCAGGTCTCTCAATTCATCAAAACGAGATATATCTACCATTCTGGTAAGACATAATGATTCCATTGTACAATCATCAAACGATCCATTATTCACAGATAATGCTGGAAGTCTCACCCCGCTATCATTTGATAGACTGACTGATACATATTCCTTACAAATCATAATTGGAGCAGTTTCATCTACTACATCTATGAAAATAGTGTCAGAGGTAACATTATGACAATCATCAAATGCTGTATATATAACTGTATCGCGACCAAGCGGCAGATTAAGTTCTCCTCCATCCACATGGGAATAAGTATTGTCCTCTGTACTCAATCCACCAACAACAATCCCATTTATAACTCTCACCAAAACCTTATTTGGTTGACCATTAAATGAACATTGATCTGAAATACTAAGCAAAGGTGGTATTTGCATATTTCTTGAACAATTATTTTGGTTAGTGGTCACCTTCATATCTGCTGGTACTTCGATGACTGGCCCTGTTGTATCCTGTATTTCTATTGTTTGATTGATTTCGAGAGTGGTCTCTCTATTACATACCCACTCACTGATTGTCCATGTTCTGACTACTTTTCTTACACATCCTATTGGAGGAAGGACTATATCCCTGACCGATGTGATAGTTTTACATATCTCAAGCATTTTGGCAACACTTGAATGAGGATTTGAAACATTTGAAGGAAAAAACTGGACAAAAATGGTGTCACCATTTATTATAGTATCTATTTTAGGTACTCCTGCACCGTATAGTGTATCCCCTTCACCGTTTATAATAAAATCTACTGGATCAGGAATTCCATCATTGTTTTCATCCGCAAATGGCTTTTCAGTATCACAAATAAAAGCTGTGGTATCATTTGGCATCAATGGATTATTATTAACTAAATAATCCAATGGATTCATAAGTCCTTCTATATCAAGGATCCCTCCAGTAGGTGTATTGTTGCTCAGATCTGAATCAAGTCGCTTGATATCTATAGTGTCCATACATGTATTAGACACATTATTAAAATTATCTACAGCATTAAAAGTTCTAATTACTCTTTTGACTATTGAATCATTAGGGAATGCTGGTAATAAATTACAATCAGTTACAATCTCTTGATTGATTAAATTTATAGTAGGGTCTAAATCACAATCCATCACTACTACATTAGACATATCTGTAGCATCAAAATCAAAACAGCTTACTACATAAGAAGTATCACACACCAGTACAGGTGCCCTCTTATCTTCTAATAATAAATTCCCCCAACATGAATTGCTTACTCCACCTCCACTGGAATGTACTTCTAAGAAAAGTGGTTGTAAAATCAGACTACTTGCATCTTGAATCCTAATGGTATCAAAGCTTCCTGACCCTACATTTATTGTAGGAATTACGATCCCATTAGGTGTTTTCACAACTAAACTGTCCATCAGAGACATTACACATGGAGAACTCTGACCAGCTAATATCATTCCGATATAAATGTCAGCCATACACTCAGCATCTACCTGAACGTTAATATCACTATTACAAGCCACTACAGGTTCATCAGATCCTTCTCCCACTGTAGTAATATGTGTAATACTATCGAGACAAGAACCAGAATAAACAATAATTTTAGTTTCAAACTGCCCGGCGGCAATTGTTCCAAATACATTTAATATTTGGGAGGACTCAATGGCACTTAAAGTAGTTGGACTTCCAAAAGATTGACCAAGTGATGAATCATCAACCCGTCTTGTTTCATGCATCACAGAGTCCAACGATCCTATAAGAAAGTTGAGCTCTATATCAAAAGTTCCATCACTATCACCATTACATGTTGGTCTAACTATGTTTAAAGAGGAAGCCGTTAGATTTACATCATTGGATACATCTGGAACATTCGTTGGAGATTCTGGTGAAAATGCAGCTGTGCCTGATCCTGTCATCATCGTTCCTGAGCCTGTCATGCTTAGTTTTTGAAAAGTCCATAAGCCTGCTGAATCTAAAGGAGGCACCACTCCCATAAAAATATCTGTACTCGTAGTATTTGTACAAGGATCTAAAATTAAACCTCCACAAGATTCGGTGATAGTAATTTTAGAAAAATCAGATATTCCTGGAACATCTTTAGCAATGGTAAGAGAGCCATTAGCAACTACATTGTTTATACCTGTGCCTACAGTCACTTGATAACAATTAGCAGCATGAGCAGGCCAAAGAATAGTAAAGCTATCCTTGCAAGCCACCAAAACGGAGACTTGATCTATTGTGTCCAAACCACCAGTACAACTCTGTGAAAATATATTTGAGTTAATAGAAAAGAATAACACTTGTACCAAAGCGACAATCCTCAAATATTTGTATTTCATAGTTAGATCCATTTATATTCATTTCAGTCATTATGTTTTTACAATAATGACTCACCTAAAACACTTGATTTAATATTTCCACTTGGCAAAGTGGATTGTAGGATCTATTAAAGGATAACATCATGCAACTCTCAATTACATGTACCTCATTTTCAATATCTTACAAATATAATTAAATCATAATATGATTACATACCATAAAAACGGTAGATAAAACAATTACTTTTTATTAATAAGTAAAATATCATTCTGAACACCTCTATCAGTTTCTATATTGACTATATAGGATCCAGAAGAGGGGAAAACTGTGGTTGGTAATGAAAACTTTTTATTATTAGATTTAGACAGGTTGATTATTTCTTTTCCAGCAATATCCACGATAGTAAAAGAGATAATTTCAGAAACATCTTTAGCAATTTCGAAATTCACTCTTTCTACAGCTGGGTTTGGAAAGACTTCAAAAATCTTATCTAAAGAAGAAAAATTATTTTGATCTTTTTGATACCAAGCTAATTCTACAGCGTGTCTTTTGAGCTCCGAAGAATAAAGTTCACTATTTTCACTTATTGTGAATACCTCTTTTGACTCAACATTCTTTGAGGACTCTAGGCTTAAAATTCCAAGCTCAATTATATTACTAGCATTGAATTCTCCAAATCCAATAATCTGCAGTGAAGTTCCAGAATAAGTCCATTGAATGGAAATACCAGAACCAAATCTATCAGAAGGCGTGAATGTTACATCATTCAAGTCATGAGATTCTAAAGTGAGATGGAATGACACCATACCATCTTTCGGTAAGATAGAAATTGGAAGTTCATGTCTTTTATTAGGATCCAGTGCAATTTCTTCCAACAGTACAGAGACTGAACCATTTTCTCTTCCTGATGCTTCATTGTAAATGTTTCCATTCACATCACCAATTTTCACAGCTCGAAAATCTATATCTGTTGGCTGGATTGGAATAAGTTCGCTAGAGGTATAAATTATGTCATTAGCGACTTGATTTTCCTCTAAGAATATCCAAGGAAGCGCAACTCTATTAGGAAGATCTAAAATCGAGTTTTGTAACCCAATCAAGTCTCTAACTGACACTTCACCAGACTGATCTATATCAGCTGCAAGCTCTAAATAATTGTTATTAAGAGGTTGAAGTCCAAGAATATGTTTTTGAATCAAAAATAAATCGAGACTTGATATACCACTCAATTCATTACCATAACCCTCAATCATTATAGATAAATCATCGGAAGCGGATAGGTTAGGTAGGTTCACCAGTCCTTTTTCATCAGTTATATATTTCGTAGAATTATTGTTCTTACTGATCAAAGTTACCTCTAGTCCTCCAAGTCCAATATCAAAAGGATCTGAAACTCTTCCTATCAGTAGATTTACCCCTGAATTTGTAAAAGTATCTCTTACAGTTACCATACTTGTACATGAAGCTGAACTGCCATCTATATCTGTAGCTGTTACTACCAGTTGGACTACTGCATTTGTATCAGCTCTTACTAATGTATCTCTTGATAAATCGACACTAATATCAAAACCACAATTGTCACTTAAATTGGTGATAAATAATGAGCTATCATTTAAAATAAACTCACCAGATGCATTTAGATAGACAATCGTATCCCTGCATCCTATAGTAGGTGCTGTGCCATCTTTTGGGTCTATAAATACAGTCAAAGTATTTGTTAGGCCAAAAGAATCTCTGGCCATGAGTTCCACCTCTACAAGAGTATCTGTATCGACACAGCAAATATTAATACTCTGCCCAAAAATAGTATCACTAGGTATGCCACATTCTGAACTCAATCTTCTGATAAATATCGAGTCCAATGCACAATTATCGTCTATATCAAAAGCTTGTGAAAATAGATTTATCGGAATTAATGTGTTACCTGTACCACTATGAGTTACTTGAATTAAGGTAGGCCCATTTATAGTAGGAGGTGTATTGTCTTCCACTGAAATGGTATCCATACAAGAAGTCTCATTCCCACAATCATCTCTCGCTATATATTCTACTATATTTTCACCTACTGGCATAAAAACTGAATCCATATTCTGTATAAATATGCCACCAACCCTAACATCATAAGTTATTAAACTATCGTCAGAGCAAACATCAGTTGCACTGAAACTAGGAATTACAAAATAAGCACCACAAGTATCAAGAGTAGTTAAAATTTTCCTACTTCCATTAGCATCACCTACAGGGCATACAAGTACAGGAGGTAAGGTATCAAGTAGCGTAATATACTGTACCGTATCTGTCATTGTGTTATTACACCAATCAATTGCTAGCCAAGTTCTTTCTACCTTTTTCATTCCACTACATCCAGTTGGTATCGTCCTGTCTGTAAACCCTACTTGAAGTTTACAATAAGTCACCAATGTATCTATGTCAAAATTTAGCCCACCAGTATTGCTGATTGCAAAAGAAGTATCTGGGCAATAAATGGTAGTATCACCAGGAAATATTAAGGTATCAAAGGGTATATTTTCTATTAAGATATTTGAAACAGCATTTATTATTCCTCCGGATGGGTTTCTTATTATCCATGTCCGCTCTATGAACTTTAAAGTATCACCTGAGTCACAATCCCCAGGTGTCTTAATATCTGAAAATGTGATGTTATAACTCGACAAATCATCACAATTAGTAGCAATGTTTAACAAATTTTCAGAAGTTAAGAAGTCCATATTATCCAAACAACTTATCACAGTATCACGTGCTGTAACAGTTGGAATAGATATATCCCTGACAGTTACAACTCCCCAACACCTCTGATTATAAACTGTATCTAGTACTACCACTTTTACATTCTTCCCTACATGAGAACAATCTATAAAGTTGGTGTTTGTACCATCTATGTATGTAATTCTATTCACTGTGGATTGACCAGGAAGCATCATTCCGGGTGTGACAACTGATCCACTACCTGTCAAAGATATTTTTACATATCCATTACAGGCTAATGTGGGCACATCTGACCCAGGTTGAATTACGGTTTGTATATTACTCAATGTGTCAATACATCTTCCCCTATAGGCTATTATTTGATTCGTATATGTGCCTGCTCCTACATTTGCAATACAAAATGAATTTTCATCAGCAGAATTGCTTAAGAGACCTGAAGATTCTTCTCCTATCACATTATCCCCAATAAGTGATATAGAGTCCAATATGCCAGGCTCAAATGAAGCTTCTATGCAGTATTCTGCATCAGTAGTCCCTAAACCTGAAGGTCTTATTATCGAAGAAGTCTCTGCTTCCAATTTTGAATCTGACAAAATATTAGGAAGATCAGAAGGTGAACTACCTGAAAACTCAGTACCTACATCTTTTGTATTAGCAGAAGAACCACTAGGAGCAAAATTCCATGTTCCTTGAGATCCTAGATCCGGCAGTATACCTTGATAAATATCAACGGAGGTAGAACCTCCAGAATGAGGTTGACAAGGGTCTGTAGTAGCTGTGGAACTACATGATTCGTTTACATAAAAGTGAGTCCCTGTGCTGATGCCTGCACCTGATCCGGTCAACCCTACTTTACCACTGGACACATCTGATTGTGTAATTATGCCCGGTATAGAAAAGGTATAGCACTTATCAGGATGTGCATCCCAAGCTATTAATATAGAACCATCGCACTCAACTGCCACTGAGATTTGCTGAATACTATCTAATCCTCCTGGGCACTTCTGTGCCATGAGAGATGGCATAAAGAAAATGCCAGATATAAGCAAAAGTAGTGCACATCTCACATGGAGACGTGCACTTACATCTGTTCTTGGGATCAAAAAACAAAAATAGGTTCTCATAGAAACAAGGTTCTATTATCCAAACAGGATATAGTAAATAAATCTTTATCGTCTTATTTAGTAAGTGTACTTGGTAAGTGTAAAATTTGTGGAACAGCCTTTCTCACGAGCTGTTCAAGCCTTTGGTTTCTATCTAATTTCTAGGAAGGAATTTCTTAATACATTGCAAATATATCTAATATGTTATTTGCTGACCAAATTAAAGTGAATATATTTTCACATTTCACTTTAACATATATATGAAGGAAGATTACTGCCAGTGAATTGGCATGGATAGAGCAAAGAAAGGCACATTCATGTAGTACAATAAAAAAGGGCCCGATCATAAATGATCGAGCCCCGTGTCTATTTAGAAGACTGAAATTTGATAAATCAAATCTTAGTCAATCAAAATCATCTTTCTAGTAGCAGTGAAATCACCACTCTCTAGTTGATAGTAAAGTACACCTGAAGTACCAAGCTCAGACTTAGTAAGAGAAACCTCGTTATAACCTCTATCGAAGTTACCCGCTTCTACTCTTACAGTCTTACCTGTTACGTCAAATACTGTCAATGTAGCTGGACCAGCTTCTCCAAGGTTGAATCCGATTGTAGTCGCATTCTGGAATGGATTAGGGCTGTTCTGCATTAATTCAAATGCAGCACCAACTGTACTTCCTTCTTCTGTATTAAATACTAATGTAGTATTGAATCTCTCAAGCTCACTGTTGTAAGCTCTTGCATCAGTAATGCTAGAAGTCATAGAGATAGCATTGCTTAATCTAGTGTCAGTTAAAGCTCTAAATTCTAGTGTGAATAACTCATCACCAGTAGATACAGCTTCTACACTTGTCCAAGCAGCAGTCAATTGACCATCAAATACAGCTACATTCTCCTTACTCATCTCTAGTGCTCCACTAATTGCATTAGTGAACTCAAGACCAGCAGTGTTTAATGTGAACTGGAATGCATTCATTCCGTTGAAGTCATTACTATTGAAGCTTACGCTTACAATCTCACCAGCATTAACCAGTTGATCATTAGCAGCAAATGCTACATTAGTGTTACTTCTAGAATCAGTCATCAATCTGTTAGCGATAGCGTTTCCACTTACATCACCTACTTTGATTGCAATGAAATCATTGTCAGAATCAGCAGTTAAGAAATCAACATTGATAGCTTCCTGGAATGTAGGGAAAGGATTGAACTCATCCTCGAAAGTCTGAGCACCATCTCCAAATCTCCAAGATGTATTGTTAGTGAATTCATTAGTGATTCCAAGAATTACTTTTCTAAGATCTACTAAATCAATAGCACTTACGTTAGCATCATTATTGATATCTGCAGCAATTACTTTGAATGGAGAATCTAATTGATCCAATCCAAGAATATGCTTCTGGATTAATACAAGATCAAGAGTACTCACACCATTAAGGTGATTATCATTCTTAGCAGCTTCAAGAGCATAGTTAAGACCCATTACATTGTTATCAAATGCATATTGTCCATCTACACCTGTCATCATAGACTTTTCGCCCATGAATACTTCAGCAAGTTCTACAGCGTCATTGTCCTCAGTAAATAAATTACCAACTAGACTAGCTCCACTGTTGTCACTATCACAGTATCCATTGCTATCAACAATTCTTAAAGTTACTTCGCAGAAAGAGTAGTTTCCTTCTCCATCTACAGCCCAAACTCTAAATTCTACACTTGCAGCAGTATTGCCATCAAGATCAGAACAATCGAAAGTTACGTTAGAAGATAAAGTACCAGTATCAGTATCATCAGTAGGATTACCATCCTCATCAAGTAAGAACCAAACTGCTACTTCCTCTCCATCACAATCATATGCTTTACCGTAATCACCAGCCCATACTTCAGCTTCTCCATTAGTGCTCATAGCATTAGTGCTAAGATCTTGGTAGCAAAGTAATACTGGAGCTTTATCATCGATGAATGTAACAGTAGTTACTGCTTCAGCAACATTATTACATCCGTCAGTTACTCTCCACTTCAAAGTAACTACATCACCAGCTTCACCTGTTACAGTTACTGTATGGCTAGAGTAATCACCTTCATTACTTGGTACTTCTCCTTCATCATTTCCTCCATTACTGCTGCCAGTAGGATAAACGATTTTTCCACTTCCACTTCCTGCTTCTACAGTAACTGTCCAGTCAAGCTCTGCTCCATCTACTAGATCACCACCACAGAAATCTTCTGCTGTAGCTGTTACATCGATAGATCCTTCACAAGCTTCAGATTCTCCATCAGCATCAGGCTTATTACCAGCACCAACACCAACTTCTACATTCTCTCCAGTAATTACTGGAGGTGTATCATCTACAACTTTAATCTCTTGTGTAAATGTATAGTATCCATCGACATCAACATCACTACCAAACTGGAAGTATTCATCATCCTCACATATGTTCTTAATGAACCATGAATTATCTACCTCATCAGAATTTGGATCCTTTGGATCATAAGTACACCAATCAATAACTACCCAATGTCTTAGGATCTTAAAGCATACACCGTCATTGAAAGTAAACTCATCCTCCGTAGAAGTCATACCCACTAATCCACATGTAGGATCAGTCCATGTAGGCTCATTCGTTCCACCTATAGTACATTCGAATGCATCATCCATTGTACACTTGAACAAATTAACTGCTGCAGTACTACCTCTATATACAGCATAATCAGTATAAGTATAACGATTACACTCACCATGAGTGTTATTATCGTAGATAATAATTTCAGTCGTAGGTATATCTCTCTCAGTTAAAGTTTCACCAGTATTATGTAATGGCCACTTAATGGTTTTAGGATCAAATTGAGTATCACTCAATTCATCATCTGTAATAGTTAAAATCTGCACACACTGTACTCCTGAAATATTATCAGTCCATGTACGAGTGATAGTACCTTTATAGCATAATGCATCAAGATTTTCTTCATCTTCCCATGTAAGATCTACCTCACCACATACAGCATATGCGTGTGGATAACCTGTCCAATCAGGATGAATAGAATCACCACAGTCCAAAGGTACATCCTCACATACTATTACTGGAGGTATTTTGTTTTCTACAGTAACTGTAGACCAACACCATGAGTAGTATCCTGTAGCGGTATTGTAAGCAAATAATACAAGATCAACAGATTCTTGATCATCACAATCCAACTCGACTGCAGTGCTGCTTAAGCCAACCTGGGCCATTGCTGTTGCAATACCA
>MDSX01021169.1_pt1 | contig 14236 bp, 29 predicted proteins | sample 811141 | NCBI WGS metagenome assembly MDSX01 (sample SAMN05326642, study PRJNA326480) | marine metagenome | isolation source: seawater | place: Atlantic Ocean: South East | collected 2010
CCAGTCTTTTGAATAAACTCCGCTTCACGCTGCATTACTACAGTAAATAGCCTTGATACATAGAATAGGTCAGCCCAAGGAACACCTTGTTGCACTTGCAGACGATGCATACCTTCTATGATAGCCCACTTCTGGTCTAGCATTTGCATCAACTCTACGTCACGGTCGCAATAAGTGACATACTTATCCCAGAATAAGTGGTAGTCACGACTAAAGAAGTTAGGCTTCCATTCCGTCTTACCGCCTTCTTCTTTGAATTCCTTCTTAGTTACTTTATCGAGTGCTCTTGAAGGTAGAGTGTTGGAAGTGTTGGCGTGGTATTTCTTGTCAGCCGCCCACATCAAGTCTACTACATTGATACCATCCCATGGCTGACCATGGAAGTATTGCTTTCCTCTGATTTTGTAGAAGTTGTAGTCGCCCTTAACGCTGTTAGGCATCTTGGCATTACCAAGTGGGCTTAGGCGGTTAGTATCTAGGCCATTAGCCCTTACACGCCAGTATAATTGAGGCAAGTCATAACCATGACCGTTCCATGCAGTCACAATGTCATAATCCATACCAGACATGTAAGACAACCAAGCATCTAACATATCAGCCTCATTAGTGAACAGGTTCATTGTAAAGTCAGGGTCGTCATCAAGGTCTGTAGGCATACAACCATCAACAAAAGAAGGGTGTTGCCCAAATGCTTGGCGTTTGTTGGTATAACTGTCCCTGCAAATAATGAGAGTAATGTCTTGTTCAATGAAACCTGTTGCGTTCTTTTTCTCACCATCTCTACAGGCTTCAATATCTAAGTAGCATGTACGGGGTAGTTTCTCAGGGAGTTTAATGAATCTGTCAATACAGACTCTTTGGGTCAGTTTAACATCTCCATTGTAAGTAGGGTGAATACGTGCAGAGATACGCTTTAGAGTATTCTCATTAGGAACTTCTAATTTGATTAGTTGTTGCTTGTCTGGGCCGGGGAGTTTTGACTTCTTGAATGTAGGATGCTCAACATACTTACCAACCATATTTTCTAACTGCTCCATTGTTATTGGGAAAGTGTCTAAAGACCATCCTTTGTTTACTTCATCCCATTGCCTTTCGTTTATGTTAGCGGGGTCAAACCATATGTATTGCTTGACCTTTATTTCAGTTGGAGAATAGGTCCAGTCGCCATGCTCATCCATGTAAGTCCTATCACCGTCTTCATCACGGCCTTTGATGACTACACGACTATTGTCTACCTTCCTGCTTCTTTCGCCTTGTCTGACAGTCTTGTAACCCGCTACAGAAATAATTGACATTCATTTCACCTTCCACTGGAATCCACAATCAACGCAAATCGCTAGATAATCATTTCTGTCTTCTAAATGTGCAGATACATTAGTCATAGTCCACACAATGCAACCACAATCAATGCACTGCTTAGGCATATCATTCATCCCCATCATCATGTTGTACAGATTTGAGAAAATCTAGTATTGTTGCCGAGAAGTGAGAATAGAAGAATTTTCTGTACTCTTCATCATCGGGTTTATCGACCAACTTCTGTATTCTCATTGCTAAGTACTGTACGTTTCCTTTGTGGTGTCTCAACCACCACTCCATATCTCGTGCCTCGGCTAAAGTCAATACTGTCTTCATATATTCAACTCCACATCTAAGGCCGCCGCTAATTCTTTGTATCTGTTTCGTATTGTTACTTCTGTGACATTGGTGACATCTGCTATTTCTCTTTGAGTACGGTTTTGGCCCTTGATAATACTGGCCATGTAAATTAATGAAGCGGCGATACCGACAGGACCTCTACCGCTATCCAATTCAAGACGCTTTATTTCTTCCATCCACTTATGACATTGTGCAACTACTTCACTTCTCAATTGCAAGTCAGAACAAAATCTGTCTATGTATTGTTCAGGCTTTGTAGTCATAGGCTTCATTTTTAGTTCACGCTTGATAGTGCGCACAGTTCTACCTATTTCTTTGCGACCTAATTTTAGTTTCTGCGCCACTTCATCAAGAGTACGGGGAACGCCACATAATTGACAGGCGATGTACAATGAAGCAGCAGCCGCACCTTGAATGCTACGACCACGAATTAAACCTGCCTCAAGTGTCTTTTTGTATACATTGGCCGCTTCTTGTCTAACAGTCCTAGGAAGCCCATCCAAGTGCATAGCCATCTTATCTAGTTCTGCCAATGCATTGGCCAAGTTCCTTTCACGACTATCGCTTACTCTAGCACGCTTTTGCCATTTACGCATACGGTACATTTGACTATTACTTTTGAGAGATTTACCAGACCAATCACGGTTTTGCCAATCAATATCAGTAGATAGACCCTTATCATGTAGCATGATGTTCATCGGTGCCCCAGTACGGGAAGGGTCATCTTTAGAGCCATCATCGAAACTGCGCCACTCTGCACCCGGGTCGACTAAGTTTTCTTCAAGGACTAAACCACAGTCTACGCAGTTGAGTTCACCTCTAGTTATGTCTTTCTCAAGATTGCGACTACCACATTCTTTGCATCTAACGATTTCTATTGCATCTTCGCTCATATTATACTCTCCTTTCAATACTTCCGTCTTTGTATACGACTATTTCACCAAGAGCATACAATGCAGCAATATAGGGGTGATACACACGGGTAATAGCCCGTGTGCCTTGGTCTTTAACCAAATCCCATGCCAACATATCATAATGCTCTTGGATAGTAATTCTTTGACCCTTTTTCAAGGTGGAGAGTGATTTAGCAAATGTAGTCAATTCACTGACCTTGACATTGTAGGTGTTCCCCGGCTCTCCGTTCTTCTTTAGTTTCTGCACTGTAAGGAAATCTACGTTTTGTTCAATGATAACCGCCTTTGTCTGCAACTTATCATTTGTAGTCTCGGAACGCTCCGTGCTGACCAGTTGAGCATCCTCGACACTTACGGACAGTGGAAGTGATGTTTGTACTATTTCTTTAGGGGAAACCTTCGTTTCCTTGAAAAATGCAAGAACCTCGTATTTCTTGCAGCCGGCGAAGCAGCCGATTTTGTTTAGAGTAATATTTGCATAGAAGTGGTCACGCCCTGTATCGCCTCCACGCTTCTCAACACAGGAAGGACAACGCCCGTGATAGTAGCCTTCGTCGTCAGGGCCTCTAAGAGCCTCTACATGCGTCTTGAGCCCTTCTAAGGTGAACTCGCCACTCTTGACGCTAAACGACTTCAAATAGACTCCAGAAGGTGGAATACCTTCATTGGCCCAATCTAAGAGAGCCTGAAGCCGCTTTCTGCCACCGGCACCAATAAACAAGATATCTCCGCCGTCTTTAGTCTGGTTAGAAAGGGAAAAACGTGGTGCTGAACCGAGCCCTTCCCTCATGTCTAAGAACATGGGAATAGGGAGTCGATATACCATGCAAGGTCGTTTTCAACGGCGGTATATGAACATTGTGTAGAATAACTTGTAGGTTATTCTTCTTTTGGCGAACCCTTTAGGACACCAGAAGCGGCTCTAACAGGAGCAGTTGCGACGTTCACGCCAGCATCAAGAACACCTGCAATACCTGCGAGCCCTTTCTTAATGACTCCTTTGCGGTCAGTCTCTTCGTCATTCTCGTCATCACGCAGGTAATCTGGCACTGCCATGTCAAGTGTTTGTCTCGCAATCATCCATGCTTGTGAGTCGGTAATTTCGATTGCGTGTAGTCGCAATACTTCTTCTTTAATTGGTTTCAAAAAGGTTCTGTAATGTACACCAGCAAGTCCTTTCTCGCAGGTTGTAATCCATTCTTCTTCAACGCTAACTACTTTTGATAGTCCCTTACGGATGAACCCGCAAGGCTTTCCTTCGTATGTAAAATTTAGGTCGCTCATATTGTTCCCTCATTCCTCCGACGATTCGGGTAGGTCTTCAATATATTGGCTAATGTCTTGAATGAAATCTAACCTATCATTGAATATCTCTTGGCCGTGGATATTTTTACTCATTTCCTTGTCAAATATCGCCCTCACCATTGGGCTACCTGAAAACAAAAACGCAAGACCATCTTGTAAATCTTCTATACTCCAAGCATTTGCCCCCAACATCGCCCCTAGTTTCTTAATGATAAGAACACATTTGCTTAAGTCCTCAACGTCTGCATCTATTTGCTCCTTGATTGCTTGGCGGTCGCCCAATGAAGCAACTACTTGATAGTACCCATATGTAGGTTGCTTGAATAGATTTAGTGCCAGAGATATGTGTTCAGGGTTGTCACCTGAGTACTTTTCTTTAGCGTAGTTCTCGGCTATCTCCATCCAATACGCAGTTCGTGCTTCTATTACTTCTCTATTCCTTCCCATACTATCACATTATCAGTCGAGGGTTGTATTCATGCTTTGCGCTGTGCAAAATCCACTTGCCAAATAAATCTGGGTGGTATTTTTCTGACTTTTTCTCTAGGAAATCTTCGTTTGTCTCAGACCATAGAACTTCAATGATAGGGAGAACGTGAGTGGGTGCAATAATATCAGGTCTGACCCCTGTCTTGAGTCTGGCTTCGGTTGCAAAAGGTAAGCCCATCTCAAGTAGTGTAATACATATCTCACACACTCGCAGGTTATGTTCCCTAGTATTTGCTACGCTGAGTTTAATCTTACCCCAATCAGGTTTGTAAGAGGTATCACCATGTATACGCCACCAGTCATTAACTTCCTTCTGTACCTTACTGGATAACTTCATAGAAACTCAACCCCTATACCAAAACCAACAACAAAACAAACACCATTGATTAGAATGCGCTCCAAAGTACTTACTTTGAACGGTTTGAATAGAAACCGCTCGATATCATCAAACATAGACTTCATGCTATCACTTCTTCAATGAATTAATGACACGGTAAACTTTGTTGTAGTTGCTGTTGAGTCTGGAAGCAATGTCTTTAGTACTTAACCCCTTATTGTAAAGGTCTGCAACTGACTGGACAAATTCTCTGTCTGTATTCAATAGGGAAGGTCTTCCTCCACTCTTCTTGGACTTAGCAATACCTGCCTTAACAGATACACTACTCATGTTAGAGAAATATTCTCCACTAAAGAACAAAGCCTCCATTTTAGGCAGGTCTTTGATTCCACCCATTACTCCCAATGAAGGAGCACAAGCGACTATAACTTCTGGTACGTTTTTCATGACCTTGGCAATAACAGGAACAAACCTGTGTCTTTCACCATTAGACCATGCTTCTAAAGAGAATAGTAGCAACCCTTTGACCTTACCTGCATCAATGAGCCTACTTAGGTCATTCCATCCATCTTCGCCTTCATTGAAACCATCATAGTATAATTTGGGGGCTTCCCAACCCAAATCAATTAGCCTAGATTGAATAATTTCCATGTAAGGTTCGACTGGGTATTTCTTCTTCGGGTCCGTGTATATGTATACTGCTTTCATTCTATTTTTCCTCCGTGTAGTGCGTCATGTACTTCTTCTAAGGTAATCATACCTTGGAACATTACTGCGACTGTTTGACATGACTCGTAAGGTTTAGGAGTAGACATTATTACACGAATAACATTGTCATCATCCTCAAATACCCCACAATCATTTAGATACTTCCTAAGTGCAAAGAAGGTGGGTTTCTTTTTCTTTTTCATTTCCCAATTCATGCGAGTCTGTTCTGGCATGAGATGGTCATAGAATCCTCCTTCGTTATGTACACGCCAGTGGCACGATTCACATAGAGGAACTTTTACTTCCGGTTCATACGAGATATGGTGTATCTCAAGGAACGTACCTCCTGTGCTCTTGATACCTTCAACAATGTCTTCTGTCCAACGGAATATACCGCATATCACACAAGACTCTACCTCGGTAATAGTTGCTTCTGGGTCCATCAATAGCCCTCCTTGTACATAATGAATCTAAATGCCGCAATCAGGATTACAATTACTGATATCAATACCGCAGTAGAATTAGCCAATAGGATATCCGCTATGTATGATACGGGGTAATGCCAAGGATTGCCTTCTGTCATACTGACTAGGCTTGCAAATGCAAAGATAACGCCTCCGAAGAATAGGTACTGCCTTACAGCGTACCAATCCCACCCCATGTAATCATCCCACATGTTACTTCCTCCTTTTGACTAGTCCCATGAACCACTTAATGAGCGACTTTCTTTTGGGGTTCTTAGGTAAGTCCCTAGTCACTACGGTTGTCATTCCTTAGCACCTTCTCTGTCCGCAATGAGTCTTGAATAGCACTCATCCTTTACGTCACAAAGTTTGTCGCAATGTGAGTAGCCGTTACCTGCGGGATTTCTAGTAAAGAATCCATCTTGGTAGTCGTTATTGAAGTCGGAGATAAGTAAGAACGCTTTAACTCGCTCAAGCAATTGCTTAACATCTGCCTTAGTGCGTGTAGTACTGTGTAGCATTACTTCTGCTTTCTTCTTATTCTCGGACTCTTGGTAATCAGGGTGTAATTGTTTAACGATTGAAATGTAATGGAATATAATTTCACCCACTTCATCACCGAGCATAATTGCAGCATACCAATCAGCCTGTATTTCTGCATCAGCCCTCTCGGTACAAAACTGCCACTGCTTGTTTATGTTGGCGGTTTTCCAGTCACCGATTTCATTCTCATTGAATACGATATCGAGTTTACCACGAAGATATACTCCTAAGTCTGGGAAGAACCTACGATAGTCTACTTCGCATCCAACATCTATAGAATCCATAAGAGGTAATTTACCTGATTGATGTTCACCGATATAGCAAGCAACCCAGTATTGTACTGTCTTTATTGCTCTCTCCATTGCAGTGTCTCCGCTACCATCTACTACCCCTACTTCATGCAAAGGTGTACCGTTGTGCGGCTTTCTATAGATTGACTCATGGTAAATAGAGCCTTCTTTTTTCTTGGAACTGTACGGCTTAGGGTAGCCCATTGTGCCATCGACACCATAGCCGCCCTTTTCTCTCTCATACTCTTCCATGAAGGTACTTCTTGCGATATCTAAAATCAAATCCATATCAGCATCGAAACCTTTACGGATTGTGTTGTGGTATACTTCTACAGCACCATGGAAAGCACTACCCATAGGCAATGCTGCTCCCTTACGCTTTCGATTCTTAGTTTTATCAATACGCTCAAGCAAAAACTTGTACATACAGTTCAGTCCATCCTTCATTTTGGATTGACTTAACTCATTCTTTGCCCATGCGGAGTCATCTGGCATTCTTTCTAATGCCCATGCAGCCTCATTCGTCATTGTCCTCGACCTCTTGCTTAACAACAGTAAAACCGATGTTCATAGGAATCTCGCCCATTTTACGAGCATCCTTGATGAAGTCCACGTAGGCTTTCAGTTTGTCTTTATCGTCAAACTCTTTCCTGATACTTCCCTTGATGTTGTGCAGGTCAAGGTCTTTATCCGTGTTCTTCCAGTCTAGTTGTAGCAATAGCCATTTTGTTTTCATATATTTTCCTCCTTATTTCATGTGGATTATAGGGATTGCCCCTGTTTTCCAAAAACCCATTTAAGGTTAGTTGTCATCCTCCGTTGGCGGGTTGTTTGCTAACACCAAAGAAATCTTCCTTGCAATGTCAGCGTTCTTACCTTTCTTATTTTGGGCGACTCTTTCCATAAACTTCCTATCCCATAGAACACACTCAAGAAGGGACTTGCCCTTCAATTCTGGTCCGCCAAACGGGAACCTTGTCATGGTTGCGGCACGATACTCTTTATCGTTAGCATCCTTCTTTGTCATCTTGGGTTTTGGTTGAATGTTCTTCTCTGGTTCGATAACAGAGGGCTTATTTTCGTAAACGGTTTCTGTTTCTTTTACGAAATCTACGTTTGCTACCTGTTTTTCTGTTTCAGTGACCATCGGTTCAGTTGGCACGTGAGAAATTGAAACACCACTGGTGTTCTGCGATGGGTCTTGGACGAAGCCCCCGAAGAAGCGTTCCATGATTTGTTGAGCCGATAATCGCTCACGGGAACCGTCGTCGTAGTAAATTACCACGCCTTCTATTTTCTTCATTACTCTTCCTCCTCCATTTCCCAACGTTCGGCTTCTCCGTAAGACTCCGCTAAAGCCTCCTCAACCGAGAATGTTTCTGGTAGTATTTCCTCGTAAGGTCCCTCAGCAGGAGAACCTGCAACGTAATTGGAACCGTAGCGATGGCCATCTACCATGTAAGGTTCCCAACCGCCATGATTCCAAAACTTCTCATTGAAGGCTTTCTTGAAGGCGAGGGCGTCTTCTTTTGTTTCAAAAAGGTACTCTTGAGTAGGCATTTCATCAATGAAGTGTTCATCGTCATAGCCATTGAACCAGACTCTAACCATCCATCTGCTCATTGTGAAGCCTCCATTCTTTTCTCAAAGCAAACAAGGCATTCTATCCCTAATAGTAAGGGAATAAACAATGGCGTGCAATTAGGGAATATCTCTTCACATGTGGTGCACTCAAAGTGTGCGCCCTCATGCTCATCGTACAAGTCTAACTCTTCTTTGTACAATTTATTCCACGCTTCTTCAATTGGGGTCATTGTGAATCCTCCGCATGTATGAACACAATATCGTGATAGCCACAGTCGTCACACTCCAAAAGTAATCGCCTTGGCTCGAATAGGTGTCTTATCATTATATCCGCACAATCGCAACTCATTGTGAAGCCCTCCTTTGACGGCGTTCCTGTCGTATTTCCCAATCTTTGGCAGGGTCAGTTGGGGCCTTTCTTTTGTTCCGGCGTTCCTGTCGCTTCTTCTTATCGCATACTTTACAGTATGAACCGAAGCCTAGTTTACCGTTGCCGGTGTAGAAGTTTTCTTTGGTTGCTGCCAGTATTTCTTTACAGATACGGCACTCTTTGGTGAGGCCTTTCTCTTCTGCAAATTTACGGTGACGCTCATTCTTACGCAATTGTTTCTGGTACTCATGTTGAGCCTTCATAGGCGCATTGAAACGCTTCTCACGCTTATGCGCAGCATCACAAGGCTTACACCATGACTGATAACCATCAGTAGCGTGTTGGTTCAAACCAAATTCATTCGCAGGCTTATTTTCTTTGCACTTTGAGCATTTCTTTTGTTTTTGTTTTGTTGTCATTTGGCTTCCTCCTAAAACCGTAAAGTGCTTTGAACCATCTTGGCATTAGTGATTCAAAGGCACTGGATATCATTCATCTTCCTCCAATTCTTCATAGCATGAAGCACATACTATGTCGTCTGAGTTAGGTACTTCTTCCCATTCATGGTCGTCGTTAAAGAACCGACCACAGTTAGGGCATTCATTACATTCGCAACTAGATGCTCTACGTTCACAGCATTCCATTACAGGGTCAGTGTGGTCGTCAAACGCACCCCAGTCCATACCGTCAGGATAATTACTTAACATTAGATTACCTCCGTATATGAACAATAAGTACAACCAAATAAAGCAGATTGTCGCCTCTTGGTGTCGGTAGTATTCTTTTTCCTACTCTTGATAATACCAAATCCACGCTTACCGCAGTTAGGACAAACTAGGCCACTCATTGTAAAGCCCCCGTAATTCTTACTTGAGTATGTTTGGTGTATAGTATGCACTTTGATGCCGACTTTCGTGCATCTAAAAGATTGTGAGTGTTTGCAAATAGCACCCAATTCTTACCGTCTGCTGAACCTTCTACTCTAATCATTCAATCACCTCGTCACAGCGAGTGCAGGAAGTCGGATGGCAGCCTGAGTGTCTAGGCACTGGTTCTTCGCATTCACAAGTCAACCGTTTAACCCCCATACGCATACATTATACGAGCCAGATAGTGCAGAATGCACGGTGTCCGAGTCTATTTTTACGAAATAGTGATACTTCGCTAAGAGGTTTCCTACTTCCGAAGGAGTCGAACCGTATCTTGTTGTAGTGTTGATATGTTCAAGTATTTGCCTAGTATTCCTAGGCCCTTTTTCGTCAAGGTAGTTGATTATCTTCGTTAGTGTTTTTATGTGTCTTGTTCCTCTTGGTACTACTGGTTTCATGCTAAGTCCTCTCCTGTTGGTATTGTATTGAATAATTCTATTGGTGCCAGTCCCGAATAATAGTTCACGTCTGCAACGCCCATTAGGAGACAGTCGCCTTCATGCCATAGTAGATTTTCAAATACATTCGACACATAGCGAACCAATGAAGAAGTGTGGCCAATGACTTGACCATCTTCCCCACATAACGGGGCTTCTCCATAGTTATCAACCCATTCCTTGAATTTGCCGTGAGCATACCAAGGATGGATAGTTTCGTTCAGTGGGTGCTTGACCAAAAGAACGCAATCTTCCAGTCTTCCTTCAAATTCTACAATAGTGGTGTTTTCTTCTGACGCCATGTCCCTTATACAGTTGTGACCGGTTTATAGTGTTTCTCCTAACCCCCTTTTGCGAAAACATACCCTTTAGTAGAAAACGTAGGTTTCCTATACCTAGTTTTGCGAAACGGAGCCTAACAAAAAATCTTGAAACTCTCCTTTGGTCCAAATGCCCCTGTTCGGACATCCCCACTTGCTGATTAAGGGACAATCGCCAGTTTTTGGGGTATTTACCCCTTATACCCCCTACTTAGAGGGGTAAAATAGGAAAACATGCCATATGTGGCCTCTACACCCCGTTGTAGGGGTTTGGGTCCTATCATACCCCCTAATCGAAACAACGGCCTGCAGGGGTAGTTTATGCGAGTCCCTTAGTCAGTAGCAGGGTATTTCACCCCTAAAGGGCTTAACACAAACACCCCTTTGTTTATAATCGACTTGTGTTAAGCATTAGATATGGTAAAAGAGTGGCCAGATAGGGCAGTAGCCTATGGAAGAGTATCTACAAAGAAGCAAGAAGAAGGATTGGACACACAGGTATTTGGCATAACTAGGCTTTGCGAAACCGAGGGTATAAAACTAATCGGCCCTAATTTTGCTGATACAGGCTTTTGGGAAAACCACCCTATTCCGAAAAAGGAATTAGACAAGGCAATCGACTATCCTACGGTCTGGTGTGATTTTGGCGTAAGCGGTGGAACAATGGATAGACCTATCTTCAAGGCGGTACTTGCCTACATGGAACAAGAAGGTATCAAGGACATTATATTCTATGACCCTAGCCGTCTATCCCGTAATCTAGTAGATGCTATCAACTTTGTGGAAGAGAACATACGTGGGCCATTAGGTATCAACGCACACTTTGTTACTATGCCTGACCTTGACATGGAAGACCCTACTCAAGAGATGATGTTCCGTATGAAATCTATGATGGATGATATGGAAAGAAAGCAAGTCAAAATCAAAGTCACAACGGCCATGGAACGCCTAAGAGAACAGGAACATGAATGGGTTGGGCGTGCGCCCTATGGCCTCTATGCTTCTAAGAAGGGAGCAAGCGAAGGCGAGAAGGGCAAGTTGTATTACTACCAACAGGAGTTGGAAATTGTTATTGAAATACTTAGGGAGTATAGTAGGGTTAATTCATACAGTGGTGTGGCTACCTACCTCAACAACAGAGGATTAACAACAAGGTCTGGCGGAACTTGGTACCCGCAACAGGTAAAAAGAATCGTTGAACACAGCGTTATGGATGGGGAACTGAACGGCGACCATATGTTCCGATTCTTCCCCAAAGACATGCAGTGGAGTGACGAACAATGAAGTGGTTTAGATTTTTCAAGCGTACAAAGAAAGAGAAAGAAAACATCAAATTTGAAGAGAGTCTTTACGGTAAAGCGGAAAAAATGTTCGGAGATGGTGAAGAATGAGCACTGACGAATTCTGGTACTTCTTCTTTGGTCTAGGTATTATTTTGTTTGTTGCCAATCATATTTTCAAGGAGGACAAGAAATGAAGGAAACAGATGCTAAATTACTTGCTATGCTGTTGATGAATACCATATACACTGATATACGCAACATTGTTAGAGAAGAACTAGAAAGAGTAGGATTGGAGGTTAAGGAATGAAAGAAGTAATGTGTCCGCACTGCCATTGTTTTGTGAAGGCCGACTTAGAAGAATGCCCTAACTGTCACGAGTTCCTACATATGGAAGTATGGGAACTAGAATTGCGAGGGATGAATGATGAATAACTCAACTGACTATAATGAGAATAGTACACTAAACACATACTGGTGGTATAGGAATGAAGAAAGCAGTGAATGATGTTGTAGGTGGGTTCGTGTCTGGTCTTAAGACCGGAGTGACAAGTAGTTCAGCAATGAAGTTTGAGGTGGACCTATCTAAGAAAACTAACAAGAAAATAGATGAAATAGTAGCAAACGTAAATTTGCTACAAGAAAAAACGATTGAGGACACTCAAAAAATTGTCAAAGGGTTCTCCAAAGACCTCAAAGATGTAGTGGTCGAATTGATTGATAATACAAATGAATCACTTGAGAAGGTCAGCGAGAAGGTAGACCACCGTTGGAAGATAACTCAATGGTTACTTGCAATAGGCATGGTAGGCAACGCAGTAATCCTATTGGTTACTGTATGATGGCGGCCCTGCGGGGATTTGAACCCCGGTTATCGGCTCCGCAAGCCGAAGTGATATCCAAACTACACTACAAGGCCAAATAGTCGTCAGTGTAGGTAGGTCTTAATGATTAGGTGGATAACAGGAGGAGGAAAATCGCCAGACAATTCCTCGGAGGTGAGAAGGTGAAAATTTGCCAAGAACACCCTTGCCGACTACTCCTAAGCATTAGACTCCTGTTACCCGACTTAGGTTCGCCGGCAGTTGTTGTACTGTATGAGTATTATATCAATTATGCGCCTTGGTAATACTGAATAAATATGTCGTGTATTCCTTGATTAACGGTATTTGACCCACTTCCGTTGTTTAATGTGACATTTTGAATACCGTCTAATTTGACAAGGTCACTCTCAAATGCTACTCCTGTAGAATGGAATGGGCTACCGCTGCTACTTACGACTATTGATGTACCACCTATTTTCAGTGTAATAGAGATTGGCCCTCCAGATGTACCAGAAACAACTGTGGTGTCTATGTGGGTGCCTATAACTACTGCATTATCAGGCAATGAACCCAGTATAAGTGCTGAACTAGGGTCAATGTTTCCTTGGACTGCATGATTGTAAGTAAACTTCTGGACTCTAAGAATACTCGGCCCTGAATCTACTCTTGCCATAATTAATCACTTAGTCCGCACGCTCAAGATACTTTTCCATGTATCGTGCAAGTTCAAACATTGCGATTTTCTTTTTGTTTGCACATACTGCCTTTAGAATTGGGTCGTCACCAACAAAGATAACTTGTCCGCCTTTTGCGGTACCTTTCTTACCTGCCTTTGTCTTGTACTTGGCTGTGTCGCCCTGCACGCCTTGGAGATTCATCTTACCAATATGAGCCCACACCTTTTGTTGGATTTGGCCTCGCTTGAGTTTCTTGTTTCCAATTCCTTTGATTTCATTCAAAGGTTCGTCTACGTAGTATTTGATATCAATTGCTCGTACCATATTCTACCCTCCGTTAAGTTCGACTATAATGATTACCTAGAAATTACCAAAAATAGACAATCTGTCCTTGGTTCCAATGTAACGGGCACCGCCACCTCGTCTTGGTACAGTTCTGTAAATATACAATGCTAAGAGGGTCAAACCAATACCTGTACCTGCGCCAATGCTGCCAGTTGTCCATCCTCCACGCTTGACTTCTCTGATTCCAGATGATGTTCTATTTCCGACGGTACTAAGTTGCTGTCGGGTTTTGTCTAAGTCTTTGTAAATACTTCTTGCTTCCATAACATCTGGGTCTTGTAGGGATAAGTCATTACTGACTTCCTTTGCAGCGATTGTTGCGTTCAAAGCCTTTAGTTCCTCTTCAAGTTTTTCTTCTTTGATGGCAAGACGCTCTAAGTCTTTGATAGCAGGGTTAAACTGGCTATCATAGTTAGGATTCGGTTCAGGTCTTTGCCATGTATCATTTCCTTGTGCATCATATGCCAAGTCATTGCTAATGTCCCCGTCATCAATTCCCGGTGCGTTAGGCCATGCGGCCCCTAGTCTTGCCATACGCTGACGATTTCTAATCATAGCAATACGTGCTGTCTTCTGAGCGTCTGTAGGTTCTCTACGACCTTGAGCCCTGTGATGGCTACCTACTGGGGACATTCTTTTCATCAGTTCTTCCCCCTGATAATGTCAAGCCCGTATATCAATGAACTTCCTAATACGTGTCCCGTGAATAGATAATTTGGGATATTTGCAACCATTGACATAGACTTCTGAGGCACGGCAAA
>MDSX01034915.1_pt1 | contig 14230 bp, 13 predicted proteins | sample 811141 | NCBI WGS metagenome assembly MDSX01 (sample SAMN05326642, study PRJNA326480) | marine metagenome | isolation source: seawater | place: Atlantic Ocean: South East | collected 2010
ATATAGTTATATTATATTAAATATATAAATAATTATTATGTATCAATAATTATTTATGAGTTCATTTGATAATAATAAACCATACTTTTTCAGTCAACAAGGAGAAGACCTATTAATATATAGAAATTTCATAAATACGCATGTAAAAGATGGTGTATTCTTAGAATTAGGTGCATGTGATGGATTATTATATTCTAATACATTATTTTTTGAAAAATACTTAGGATTTAAAGGAATTTTAATTGAGCCAGTAAAGGAATTTTATGATAAATTAATTAAAAATAGACCTAATAATAGTTGTTATAATAATGCAATTAGTTTACATAAAACAGATATAGATATTTTAGTAAATGGTGCTGTTTCTGGAATTAAGCAACATATGGAAAATTCATTCATTGAAAGTTGGCATAAAAAAAACATTATTAGAAAGATAAAAACAAATACATTATCTAATATTTTTATAGAAAAAAATATAAATTATATTGATTTTTTTTCATTAGATGTAGAAGGGGGTGAATTAGATGTATTAAATACTATTAATTGGGATAATATTTCTATTTTTTTGATATGTATTGAACTTGATAATCATAATCAAGAAAAAAATGAAAAATGTAGACAAATACTTTTAGATAATGGTTTTATTTTTAAGGTAAAAATGTGTATAAATGAATTTTGGATAAATCCTAATTATTTTCGTAAAGATATATTATTTAATTCACCAAAAACTGATAAATTTACAGGAGATATGAATGATTATGGTAATCATGTTTTTTTAGAAAAGCATTGTAAACCTATAATTGAAAAAACTATTTCTGAATTTGAAAATAATTTTTCATAATTCTATATTATTAACAAAGGAAGGGGGGTTGGGGGAACTTAGGTTCCCTATAGGTATTCACTCTTAAAATCATCTAGCAACATTATTTTTACATTGTGTTTTTGAGCATCCTTCATCTTAGACGAAGACGAATCGAGAGAATCGGTAACAAGAGCAAATGTGGTGGCTTTGACTTTGTCACCAATGATTCCACCGAAACCTATAATAGTTTCTTCCAACGTTTTATCCCTAGATCCAGTAAATACAACAGTCTTGTCATTCAAAACATGGTTAGTATTGACCTTTTTTTTAGTAAGCTTAATGTCTAGTTTTGACATTAAATTTGCAGTTTGAAGAAAATCTAGAAATTTGGGAATGTTGGTGACAAATAATTGTGCGGTCTTTTTGGCAATTCCTTTTACACCGGTAACCTGTTTTATTTTATTTTCTTCGTTATCATCCTTGGTAAGAATATCGGGATATTCATCAAGAATACTTTGAATTCGTTTTTCACCAAACCCCCTCCCAAACAAATTCGAACCTGCCATCAGATCAATCAACGACATCTTTTCTATTTTAGACTGGATGTTAGTGTGTAATTTATTTGCTGTTTTTTCCTTAAATCCTGGGACCTTCAAAAAGTCATCAATTGTCATCGAAATAATTTTGGGGACTGAATCATAGCCAGCATTGATAATTTTTTTGATGTTTCCTGGTCCCAACCCGTCTACATCGACAAAGAATCCAGTGATATTTTTCTGTAATACAGTAATATTTTCATCTTTTGAAGCTAGCATAATATCTACATGAGTTTCATTCCAAACATAGGAAACGTCTGGAAAATGTGGTGTAGTGGCTGGACGAACGACTTTGTTAATATGTGGAATGACATCACCACTTCGAACAATTTCTACAACCGCTCCTATATTGATGAGATTTTTTTCGATAAAAGATGCGTTAAATCCTGTGGCAAATGTAATAGTGACTCCACCAAGGTCGATTGGTTCGATTTGAATTCGTGGTTTTAAATAACCATCTTTACTTGGAGCCCATATAACGTCCAGAACTTTTGCTTCAGCTTTTTGATCGTCTAGTAACATTTTGAAAGCAAAAGCGTGTTTTGGATTACCAGAAATTCGTGGATAGACACTGTCATGATAAACGACAATACCATCCATATCATATGGTGATTGATTCCTCCATGTTTTAAGAAGGTCGGATAGAATGGGATTAGACAAAGAAGTAACAATGGTGTATTGACAAACATGTGTAAATTTTTTGCCAAGGATTTGAAATTGTGCGCTAGGATTCAAAGCTGGTACCAATAATTCATATACAACAAAATCAACCAACTTAATATCCGATGTTTTTACTTTTTTTGAATTTATGATACCAGCAACCAGATTTCGCGCGTTTGCCTTATTTTCGAATTTCTTGAAATTTTCTTTAGAAATGACAAATTCGCCTCGAACAACATGTTCACCTTCTGGAAATTTGAAATAAGGAATCAAGTAACTAATGTCTTGTCCAATTTTACCATTTCCTCTTGTGTATAATTTTTTGTTAGCCCCATCATAAAGACCACTAACACCATCCAATTTGACAGACAATACATATTGTTGCGGTTCGTTATATTTTTGCAACCAATTATTGAGTGAATTAGTAGTAGGTTTTATTTTATCCATAGAAGGCATTTCGTAAGGAAGGGTAATTTTTTCTTTGTCATTTTCTGAAATTTCAGCACCCACCTCTTGTAAAACTTCGGCTTCGGGGAATTTGGTTTCTACAAATTCTTTGATAATATCATATTCGTCGTCGTTAATAAAGGTTTCGCCTTTATTATGATAAGCATCATTGGCTTTACGTATGATATTAGTAAGTTCTTGTATGGTCAAAGTGTCTAAATATTTAACACCATCATTTCTAAATTTTTCAATAAAGGTTGCATTAGAAACGATTTTTAGTTTAATAGTTAAAGGTTTTAACGAGTTTTTATCAATCCGGTTTTTAGGTTGGACATATTTCACTTTCAAAAATTTGAAAATGTCCTTTTCATCCTTAATATTTTGAACATGTTGTTTAGTAGTTGTATGTTCGATTCTATGCTCGTTCATAGTAAAGTTCATATCAAGAGCCAATTGTCGCATTGCAGTATTGAACAATTGACTACCCGTGAAATAAAGAAGTGCAAAAGGATATTCCTTTGGAGGCGAATACATAAAATCGACACGCCTAGCAGGCTTTCCAGGCAACTGTGCAATAACAAGAATTTTAATTTGTTTTACACCATCAGTAAGTTTATGCAAAATTAATCCACCATTAACGAGTTTATCGATGAAAACCGAGAACACAGATTTATCATCTCCAGTAACAATAACATCTATATCTCCAGAATTATCTGCTTCCCGACGATAACTACCTACTATTTCAAAGTATGCTTTAGATTGTTTAGTTTCGTTTTTTGCCTCGTCAAATAGCTTAGTGAATTCATGTTTGTAAATATTTATCTCAGCACGTGGAATACGCATGTTAATATCCTCATAATATTGTAGACCCAGTTTTTGTGTGTCGTTTAAAAATTCGTCTTGACGTTCCCTTAGCATTTCAATGTTAGTAATCCCAGCATCGACGAGCTTCTTGCTATGCTTCGGACCTACGCCGTAAATTTTTGTAAAGGTTTCTAGTAGTGCATCATATTCTTTTTCTTGTTCGAGTAAGTCGATTTTACCAGTCGAAATAAGTTCTTGTAGTTTTTCTTGTATGGTTGGTCCAATCCCCTTCAAACTCTTAATATCTTCAATATTATTGATTTGTTCGGGATAATTTATGATTGCTTGCTTTGCTTTGCGGTATGCAATGGCCCTCATTCCATCACCTTGTCTATACATAATTTTTTCGAGTAGTTCTAGCTTTTCTGCAAACAATTTTTTAAACGGTGGCGAATGACTCATAGTTTACTTTTAAGATAAATATATATTTTTAGATAGATATTTATTAATAATAATTCAATTTTTAGGGGTCGGGGGAACCTAGGGTCCCCCAAGCCCCCCTCCTTGAAACAAACCCTAACTAAAATGATAATGCATCTAGAACAAAGGAGGGGGTAAGGGGGAACCTAGGTTCCCCATAAAAATTGATTTTAAGAAAAGTTTTGTATATATGTTAAATGACCATAATTCTCGTTGATGGGAGTTATTTTGTATTTTATCGATATTTTGCAACATTAGCCTGGTGGAAACACCAAGAAAGCGAGGAAAAATCAGAAGTTAAAGATTTACACAATAACACTGATTTTGTAGAAAAGTTTATTGATTTGTTTGAGCGACGACTAAGAGAAATTCCACAAAAACTAAAAATCAAAGAGCCGTTTGAAATGTATGTAGCATATGATTGTTCGCGATCACAAATATGGCGTAACGAACATGCAGAAAACTACAAAGGTACACGAAAGAACAATTCTGACGTCGGTCATTTTTTCAAATTAGTAATGGAAAATAAGTTGTTTGAAAAACCCGAATACATTAGTGGAACACTTTCTTTAGACTGCTTAGAAGCAGACGACTGTATTGCGTTGTTCATAAAGAAGATACATAATTTACATCCGTGTAGAGAGATATATGTGATAACGAACGATCATGATTATTTACAATTGAAGACAGAAACCGTGTATTTGATAAATTTAAAATATCAAAAGGTTGGTCATACTAAAACAACCGGTGACCCACAAAAAGATTTGTTTATTAAAGCTGTTTGTGGTGATAAAAGTGATAACATAAATAAAATTTTCATAAACGAAAAAATAGGACCTAAAAAAGCAGAACTATTATACGACAAACAAGATACTTTCAAAGAATTGTGTAATAAAGATAGTCCAGACACCTATAACAGATATTTAAAAAATTATACATTGATATCATTTGATAGTATACCTGAAACATATATTAATGCTTTTTATGAAAAGTATTTTCAGACGTAAAGAAGGTTGATATTATTTAGATAATGTGAATAATTAAGCGGTACATCCTTCAAAGTCGTTAGCAAATTGGTAGAGAACGTAAAAAGGGGCGGCGAAAAGAGCAGCTAAAAAGTGACCGATATTAAATCTACCTTTATTACATTTAAATGATAAGTAAATACCATAAAAGAATAATAGAGTCCATGCTGCTGAAATTAACCAGTTTATCATATTAGTAGAAGGTGTAGGAATAGTTATATATAAACCATTTGTTAGATCGTTCATTTGTATATATATTAGTTATATAAAAATTGAAATATATATATTATCCTAAATTATTTATATAAAAAATCACAATAATGTCAGCTTTTTGTGAGAACAGTGCGATTATCAGCCTTCAGTCTTATGTTCGTGTATTTCTTTCAAAATACCATATTATTGAACGACGTATTGCACTAATGAACACAATTGCTAAAAAAACCAACTCTCCACTTATTGGTCAAATTGTAGTCTATGATTTTAAGCAAAAGCTAGGAATCATGCTTTACAAAGAAATTGACGACAACAACAAGATTGCAAAGAATTTTGTTGTTCTTCTTAAAAAATATATTCCTGAGAAGTATATTCCCCATCGCGATTATGCAACCTTTGAACTTGTGAATAATCCAATTAAAAATAACAAAATGGCCAAAATTATTGCAGTTACACACCGTACACCGTATAGTTATAAAAATCTTCTTCGTCAATCATACAAGGGAGTGATGTCTAAAAACAAACGTGACCAATATGTAATTGATTTCAAGTACCATCAAATGTCATATAAAACAATGCCATTTGACAAAGTAAACAATATTTTTGAAGAAATCCTAAACAAAGACGTTTTCTTCAAACTAGACCGCGCATTTAATGCTTATGATATTACCGTCCAATAAATAAATAAATTGGAGATTATGGGCATCGATCCCATTACCTCTCGCATGCAAAGCGAGCGCTCTACCATCTGAGCTAAATCCCCCTTGTATTTTACATAGAACTATACAAATTTTTAAGCAAGTAGAAATTTATAATACATAACACAAAAAAAAAATTTACCAATCAAAAAAATATCCACTATAAAAATAAGAGATGCCAAAATAATAGTATTTTTATAAATAAAATGATATTGATATTCTATTGGAAAATTATATTGATTAATAATTATATTATCATCAAATTCTTCTCTGCAAATAGGACAGGAGTTTGATATTTTTTTCCAGTCGTTGAAACATTTTTTGTGAATAATTGGATTACACTCACATTTAATTGTATTGTTTGTAAGTGTTTGTAAAGAAAAAGATTTTCTAACAGGATTGTGACATATTATACAATTATTCATTTATATTTTTATATCTTTTTTTTTTATAAAATTAACCTCTTCTTTGAAATTTATTACATAATCTACATTTGTAAGCCATATACTTTCCTTTTCCTCTATTATGACATCGGTCTTTTAAACATTCCCATTCATGTTTACAACTTTCCATAGGTGTATCATTATGTGTATCATGGTCTGTATCATCTATAATATTTATAGAACTGTCTTGATGATTATATTTATTTTTATGTTTTGTATTTTTTTTCATTTATTATATACGTCATTAGTAATATAAAAATTGAATATTTAAACCTTTTACTATAAATTAATATAAACTAAAATATGTCATTTTCTTGTGTGGTATGTTTGAATACCAAAAGTGTAAATACCTTAATGATGAATATTAGGTGTGGACACGCATGTATTTGTGAGGACTGTCAAAGTCACCTTCCATTTACTATTTTTACAGAAAACGCTTGTCCTTTATGTAGAAGGAATGGTGAATACAGGCGTGTTCATATCAATATTGATGGAGATACAACCAGTGATGAATTAATAAACAATAATCAAATCAACAATGAAAATGAAAATGAAAATGAAAATGAAAATGAAAATACAGATATTATCATTGACATAGAGAAAAACAATGATCCAAGAGTGATTAAACTAAGACAAATTTTATATCATGGTATTAATAATATTAATAATAATTATTTCATCATGACATACGAAAGAGGTAATCACTTTAATCCACAAGACGACCGTTTAGAAAATATGGTAATGGCGTTTTATGGAACAGAAAAATGTTCAGAAAATAATAACAAACCATTTTTCATAGATGTAACAAAAAGGGTTCAACTTGCGATTAATATTAAACGCCGAATTTTAATCGTAAACGATGAAAATCTCTTGAAAATGAATCATACAATGAATTCTAGAAATTGGTTAATTACAATTCTATGTCTTCGATAGTTATAAGATTATAGTATCGGGTTTTTACAGTTTTGGTTGTTTTTGTTCGTTTTTAGTGAATTGTAAATTACTAAGTTTAATTTCTGCATCTTTCAAACAAAGATTAGTATACATTTCTTCAACCTTTTGTATAAATGTAGGTAAATTATTTGTATTTATTTGATGAGAATTAATAATGTCGGATTCGTTTTTATATTCATGTGTGGACTGTAAGAAGTGCCATATTTCTTCTTCTATTTTATCCTTGAATTCACTGTATAAGAAATAGTTTCTATCCCATTTGAAAAATGTTGATACAGATGTTAGTAGGGAGATTAATATTTGCAAATTCCATATCATCCACCATAAATAAATATACATTGAGTTTTTTTTGTCAGTATTTATTGAAGTAAGTGTAGGCGCAAGAATACTCGCCACAACAATAAAAACCCGTGAATAAAAATACGAATATTTGTAAATTTTTTGTAAACACGAGACCTTTGTGAATATTCTTTGTAATCGAAATAAAACAAGTTTTTTGTCTTTACTATCTATTTGCAAACTATTGATTTTATCTACAATTATATCAAAGTTATGTAAAGGGTATTGATGATAACAACATCTTTTAATGGCAAAATCATCTGAATTAAAATTATCTTCGATAAATTCTGTATCATTTCTAATCTCACAAATTTCAATATTATTATCTGCTAAAATAATATCAGTTTTTTCATCCATTAATTATATATTATTTGTACATTTAGTTATTACCCACAATGTAAAAACACCCCACATATTTGTTATTGATACACGTGAAGAATCTAATAACCAATAACATGCTTTACATTGAGGTGTTATTGCTAAAAATGGTGAAATGATGAATCCAATTGGCGTTTTAGGTGTACAGAATTTAACATATAAATGGCTACATGTATAATGTAATAAAATCCAAATAAAATAAGATTTACCAAGTACGAAACAATTTTTAATATGTAATTTACTTAAACTATCCATGTAAATATATTTTTATTAAATAACATGTATTAATAATTTTTATATATATTTTCAAAAAAGATATATATAAAGGGTGTTAGATTAATTGTTATAGTATTTTTTATATATAATTAAACTGAATTTTCATCTAATAAAATTTGTGCCATCAAATCACTATCAAAAACAAAATTATCGGGCCATCCATATAAAGAAATATATGTTTGAATATGAGATTGTAATTGTGGGTCTACAGTTAATGTTGTAGTAACATCTAATCCAGATAAAGATGTATTATCATTTTTAGATTGGATGAATTCTACTAGTTTTGTAGTATCGTTCAAAATATCGTATGATATTTTGTGTGCAGCTACGGTTTCTTGTAGTGTAATAAAATTTTTATAGATAGAAATACCATTTGTAATACCATCAATTGTTTTATACAAACTGGAAATGTAGTTGTTAAGTATGTTATATTCTTCTACAGAAATATACACGCCCTCGGTTTTATCTTTAAAGTATAATTGCTCACTCTTTGTTAGTGCAGCTAAAGCAGATTCACGCACTTTGCCGAGTTCCAATGAATAATTGTTATTTGTTGTACCGAAAACATTGATTAACGAATCGAAATTAGCTTCACGATATAATTTAATAGCATCTAATAAAGATAGTTGTATTGTATTATTTGAAAAGTCTAAAACCATTTCGTTCAATAAATCATAAAATATAGTAATGGTTTTCTTAACAGTAATATCTATACTTGGTAAGTCAACATTTTCTGGTGCAGTACTCCATATAGAAATAACAAGATTAGAATCGGCATTATTCACTAATCCATCACTTGGTTCAAACATAATCGAACCCAATAATTTTGTAACATCTGGTACTATTCCACCTAGTCCGGAATTATAATTATTGGCTTGATTAATAGTTTGTGTATTTGAATAAATATAAATTTTCCCATTATTTTTTTTTGAAGAAATAATTAAATTATTACCACCTAATGCTATAGAATCACCAAACTCATTATTATTAATAATTTCACTAGTATTAATTTTTTGAATTAATGTTTGTGTGTTGTAAACTCTTTTGTATATGTATACAATCCCACTCTTATAATTTAAATAACTCGCAGATATATATATATAATTATTACTGTCAATAATAACATTGTTACCAAAATTTTCATAAATACTTGTACCCGAAATGTCATATTGTGTAGTTTCCGGTGGTTCAAAGATATGTGATTCTTTAAATGTTTCTCCATTGTAAAGATATTCATATACAATATTTCTTGCTCCTACAATAAGTGTATTGAATGCATTTATACTGATACTACTTCCTAGTTTAATAGAATTATTTACTGTTATAATTTGTATATTCACAAAGTTTTTGTCATAACACAAGACACTCCCTTCATAATTATTGTCATGAGGTGCACTAACAAAAAGAAAATCATTATTTGAAATGATTTGTTTACCAAAGAAACTATTCTCTTTATATGTAATATTAGAAATCATATTCAATGACATATCTAGTCTGTAAATGGCACTATTTTTGTGTGCACTACATATATATTCATTATTGAATTTTACAACACACTCACCAAATAATAATATTTTAGTTTCATAAAAACTATCTACTCGATAAGATGCATCTTCATGTTGATAAGAAAATTTTAAAATACTGTATATATTATTTATATTTGAACATGATAATAATATTTCATCATCAGTAAGATATATGTTACGTGCATATTCAGTAAATAGAGAATTGTAAGGGTATGTATATATGTCATTAACAGAATTTATATTTTTAACTACGGTGTTGTATAAACTATCGTTATCAGCAGTAAATATAGTAGATTTAAGTAATTCAAATGGATCACACGAAACACAATCAGTAGTTATTTGATATGTAGTTAAAAGAATATCATCAAATCGATTTTTAAAAATATATCCAATATCAGTTGTGGAAATACTGAAAGTATTAATTGAAGAATTACTTAGGTCATGAAGTTCCCATGTATTATATGAAGTAGTGAATGCTAATTTTGTTTTATTCATAGTAATACCAGATGCAAATTTTGAATTTGTGCCACTAATAACCTTGTTGTTTATTAGAGTATTATGATTAATAATTTTATTGTAAGTATAAAGTGGGTTATATAAATCGCCGGCGGAATAACCAGTAGTTTCGTCGAAAATATAAATGGAAGTGGCGTGGTGAGCAAAGAAATAAACACACGCATTTTGTGTACCAGGTGTTCCTATAGAAATTGTATTATATACTTGTTTACTACTACTATCTAAACTGAATTTAAGATTAAATCCACTATTTGTATGATTACTAACATCAAATTTGAATTGTTTATTTGCAGATAAAATATTTTCAGAATAATTATCAAAAACAAATTTATAACCATTATTAATAAATTCAACCGTTACTGTTATTGTTGTACAATCAATCGATAATTCGGTATCAGGTATTGTTGATATTGGATTATAAAATGAACCTATAGTCAGACCTTGTAAAATTGTATATACATATATTAATTCATTGTTTGGAGGTTTAATTCTTATGTATGCGCCACTGGTACCCGGAATTCCATATCTTAAAATTTTATAGTTGTTTTTTAAAGAATTGTCGGAAGAAAAATGAAGAATATGTCCAAAATTTGTATAATGACTTAAATCAAATTGGTATACTTTGTTTGTATAAAAAAAACCATCTTTGAAATTATTCAATATTAATTTAAAGTCGTCATCTATAAAAGTAACATACACGCTTAATACAGCAAAAACATTTTCAAATTCATATTTATCTTCTTTTATTTTTATATAATCTGGTATACTATCCAAAGATTGCATCAGGTTTTTTAATGTGGATGTGTAATTTATATTTCTTTTATTATTTATATTTTGTTGTGTTAAAAATACATTTCTATTTAAGGGAAAAAATGTATTTGATTTAGAATAAGACAGCAAGTTACTACTGCTAGAAGCCATTTACTATAGATAAATATTTAATTATAGGTTTTATAGGTTATAGCATTTTTTATTAACGGGTATAAAGTAGTTAGTGTTGAAACCTGTATTTGAGTATGTAGGTTTATTATTAAACGAAAAGAACGAGCATTTATTATTACTGATTTTGAATTTGTTTAATTCATTAAATTTTCTTCTCGACATTCCATCAATATTTAAACTCTTTTTTGATTTAGAATTATTAACTGAGTTTTCTTTGTGTAATAATGTATGAAAATTTCTGCATTCTTTTATTAATTCAATAGAAACGTTGTCGTACATAGGATTTTCTCCATTTGCTCGTGAATATGGTCGTTGAAATTCGCATATATGATCACCATCTATAAGCCATTCAGTTGAACCTATATTAGTACTAGTACTATTATTACTCAAATCTGAAAAAATAATATCTGAAAAACTAATATCAAGATGAGCGTAAAGTATATTTGTATCAGTCACTGATGATTCATTAATATTAAAAAAATCTTTATTTGAAAACATAATGAATTCCCATTCATCTATATTCGCTTCACCATTAAAAAATAATTCAAATTTATTGTATTTATAATTACTATTATCATGTAAGGTTTCATTTAAATAAAATTCATCAACATTATATGCATTAAAATTATTTTGATTATCGAAAAAATTATGTTGTATTGGAGAAAGGTCAATAGAAAAATTCAAAGAGCTATCTATAAATCCATCGACATATTTAATTAATTTAATAGTATCATATGTTCTATTTGCTAAAAAATCATTTGACACATAAAATTTGTGTGGATTAAAATAATTAGATGAAAAATCATAACACACACTATCATTATCAATATATACAGTGTTACCACCTTTTTTATTATAAAGTAAAATGTTGCTGTCAATTGGTAAAAGTTCGTCTGTTTTATTTGGAAAAGATAGAATAAAACAATGTGCAAAAATATTTATACAATCATTTGTTCTAACAAATAAAAAAGTATCATTTGTAGTGATATCCCTTCTTTCTCCAAAATAATTGTTGGTTGGCATTGAAAATGATTTGTTATTTGGATTACCATTGAAAAATACTGTTGAGTTTTCGTTATTTTCATTGTATATATTAATCCTCCTATCTAAGTTACCATGTTCGTATGTATTTGTAATGTAATATGATAAATTATCGGTTGTTTGACAAATGAAAACTTGAGAAAGTTTATTTACAGTGTATTGTGTTTTTCTAGTATAAACACCATTTGTTTTAGTATAAATGAATATTGGGATATTATCAGTTGTATTATGGGTTATTGATCTAAAACTTCGTACTATAATTTGACTGTATGATGTCGAAATTTGAAATCCAAAAAAAGTAATTGCTTGTGTAAAAGAAAATGTGGTGGGATTAATTAATGTGTCGTCATACACTTTTATAACACCATAACCAGAATTGCTAGTAGAAGAACCTATAACAAGATCATTATGATAAATAGATAATACAGTAAACTGATCAATTATTATATCACCTGTAAAAAAATCATTCAATACAATTTCATTATTTACTATAGCATTATTTATATCAAAATATTGTATTTTAAAAGTATTATCTATGTCTTTGTATTTAATAAAACCTTTATTTGTCCCGATAGCAACTCTAGTATATGATATATCATAAGTTATATTAGATATTATATTAATTCCCAAGTCACCAAATAATCCTATTTTACCGTCTATAAAGAAAAAACATACTCCATTTTTGTTAATATCTAATCTAAGTTCGGATGTACGCGAATAGTCAGGAAATGTCATGTATACATTTGATACTTTGGTGAAATTATTTGGAATATTATAGACATATAAGTTTGCGTTTGAGTCAAGAGAATCCCAATATGCAAAATAGTTTTCACATGATGCAATATTAAAAAGTTCGGGTGTACCACTACTATCTAGATGTATTTTAAAATAAGTATTATCAATTTGCCACATTGCAGACATTTATGTTATTTCTATTATAAGTATATATTATCGTTTTAAAAATGATATACTTATAATATATATATACACATGGTTAAGAAAAACGAATATGAGCAATCATTTGCATTGAATTCTGCCTTCAAAACGGACTATAATGATTCTACATCTTCATTTACATATGTTTTTCCTGAAAAATTAACTAATGTAATTGATATTAGAATTTCACATTTAGAAATACCTGTTGATGTTTATTTTACAGTATCAGAGTATTATGGAAACAATAAATTTACAGTAATTAAAGAAAATAGAGAATATGGTATAACAAATACTTACGAGATAAAAATCCCAGATAGCAATTACATTACCATGGACGATTATCGTGATATATTGAATTTACGTATAAGAGATGTTTTAGGAGACAATGACTTAATAGCATTACATAATCAATATACTTTGTTTTTTCATTCTCAATCACTTACACAAGATTACACTATTAAATTTTCAGAATCTATATATAATCCAACAATAGAACGAAATTTAGGTTATTTGTTGGGATTTAGAAAAAGTACATATACAATTACACCCGGCACTCACATTGAAAGCGAACGTCCTGTTAACTTAGCCCCAACAAAAGCATTTTTCATTGTTTTAGAAGATTTTACAAATAACTTTAAAGAAAACATACGTGTTGGATTTGCAAATCATTTCTTAAATAAAAATGTTTTAGCCAGAATTCCATTTACAAGAACAAAGGATGAAGCACGAAGTTTCATTTTTAATAAGTTTTCCGATACGCCGGGAAATGTTAGAAAATACAGTGGTCCAACTGACATTCAAAAAATTAAAATAGAAATATTAGACGATTATGGTGAAATAGTAAATCTTTTAGGCGCTGATTGGGGATTTGTCGTTACAGCAACGATGATGATCAATAAATCAGAAGCATAATTCCTCATAATATGGTGTAATTGTAAATTGTATATGAATTAATATTTATATTTTTATAATCATAAATATTATAAAAGAATAATGGATTTAGATAATTCTTTAGACAAATCTTTAGACAATTCAGAGGTTAATCCTGAAGATGATAAAATAAAAATAAAATCGGCCAAGAAAAAAGCTAAAGAAGACGCCGAAGCCAAGAAAAAAGCTAAAGAAGACGCCGAAGCCAAGAAAAAAGCTAAAGAAGA
>MDSX01101476.1_pt1 | contig 14225 bp, 13 predicted proteins | sample 811141 | NCBI WGS metagenome assembly MDSX01 (sample SAMN05326642, study PRJNA326480) | marine metagenome | isolation source: seawater | place: Atlantic Ocean: South East | collected 2010
ACTTGTTGCAAAAGTTTGTAAAGAATTAGAATTATTTACTAAATTATATTCACCTTGAAATAAATCTGTTCCTCCATAATCTTCATAAATTTTACTTAACGTATTATTGAATACTTTTGCAGATTGATAAGATACTGAAGGTCTAATAAATACCGAATAGTCTTCTACTCCATAATTTAAAACCCCAGTTCCAAACGTTGGAGTTGGTGTTGTATTTAAACTAAATAGAGAGGAATTAGATGAAGGTTTTGGGGTAGTTCTATTACTATTTGAAAAAAAGCGATCGGTTGTTGATTTATCACCAGCTAGAAAAGGATTGTTTCTTCCTGTTCTATTTTTAGATATAGAAATATTTGTTTTACCTACACCTAATGTTGACCCAGGCCCTCCTGAGTATGAATAAAGTTCTGTTGCTTGTTGGACTACATATCTGCCAGGATTATCTGGTTTTAGTATGCCATCTTTAATAAAAGAATTTGCAAATGATACTAGTCTACTAGTAGGAGGTAAATTAGGATTTTGTCTTTCATTTTGAGCAACTGTATCTAGATATAAAGGTTGAGATAAAGGTAATGAAGGACCAAACCCGGTTGATAAAATATTTCCATTAGCAACATTATTTGTATTTACAAATGGATTTATACCTTGTTTTTGTAAATGCCCTCCTAATGGGTTTGCTGCCGCTTGTAAAATAGTAGAGGTAGGCAAATAAATACCATCATTTAATGGTAGTCTATTGTTTTTATTATCCGTTACACCCCCAGAAACTGCTTTTATATTAACCCCACTTCTTGAAAGTGCATTTTGTTTTACTGTAAATAAAAGCCCATTTGGAGATTTTAAATCAAAAAACATTTGTGTTAACCTAGAAACATCTCTACCCACAGCTCTAGGTAATAAAGATCCTCCTCTTAAAAGAAAATCTACATCACCTAAACCAGGGCCAGATCCACTTGGTATAGAAGATTTAATATAAGGCTGATTGCTACCATTTGTAGGACCAGCTCCTAATCTATCATATCCATACCTTAAGGATTTAAGGTTGGTTTGAAGATTAACTAAAGGCATGTATTATTGTACGTTACCAGTTGTATCTACTGCTCTTGGTGCATCAGAAACATAATCAACATAAGTTCCTTTAGAAAAAGTATTATTTACAGGTATTACTCCTCCAGCTTTTAATGGTGCTGATGGCTTTTCTCCTTTTAAAGGTGTTAAAGTACTTCCTTCTGATTCAAGTTTATTAAGTAAAGGCATAATTTAAATTTTAATTGTTAAACATTTATTATAAATATTATTATTGTATAGAGAATGCACTTATTCCTGCTACTGTACCAACTTCAATAGAATCCATTTGTACTTTAGGGGCAGGTTTATTTATTAGAGCTTCTAATAAAGCATTTGTTTTTTTAGCTTCAGAATTATCTTGTTGTACTACAGTTTGGGTAGGAGGATTTGAATTATTATTGTTATTATTATTAGCTATCATTGCTCCTAAACCTGGGGCCGCTGCAAATTCATCATTATTTGATAATTCAAATAATCCTCCTTCTGCAGGTGAAACTAAGGTTTTACCGTTTGCAGAATACATATCTCCTGCTTGTTTTGGTTTTGATGATAATGCAGCAAATCCTGTTGTTATTATTGCCGCTGATGCTGCAAGTCCTAAAATAGGTCCTACTACAGGTATCCAAGCTAAAGCTCCATAAGCTAAATATCCTGCTAATAAAATTGCAACACCTGCTATTCCTTTTAATATACCACTTAAAGGACCTAATCCCTCAGCTAAATTTCCAACATAAGCTATTGATTCGCCAACCATAGTAGAAAAAGCCATTATACCACTAACCATAGAACCTATAAATTCTACTACTGGTAGTAATAAATCAGTTAATACTAGTATAGGTTCCGCTATAGCTACAAATAATTCTTGTACCTTAGTTAAGGTAGCTGATAGTCTACTTGCTTGACTAGCTTGTTCTCTTAAACCTTCAACTCCCTCTTCTGCTAATTCTCTTTGTGCTTGTTCTAATCCAACTTCTGCTATTCTATTATTAAGTAATTTTTCCCTTTCCTGTGCTTCTTCTCCAGTTGCTCCTTTTAATTGTTCTTGTATAAATAAAGTTTGTGCTAAATCTTCTCTACTCATACCAACTGATTTTGCTAATGCTTCCTGTTGGAGTCTATTCATAGCTGTAAATTCAGCTGTAGAACCTGCTTGTTTTGAAATTTCTCTAGCAACTCCTGCAAGATCATTTTCTAGGGCAAATAATCTAGCTTTTTCTAAATTAATATCTTTACCTAGTAATAATTCTGCTTCTAATTCATTATTTATAGAAGATTCAAAATCTAATAAGCTACTTGCTATACCATCTACCTTAGATAATTCCATACCTAGGGATTTTGCAGTAGCAACTGCATCCGCTATTAATGATGGGTTTTTACCTAAAGATAATGTAGTAGCAGCTGAAACATTACCTATATCTTTTAATAATTCTTTTTCATTTAATAAAACTCCATTTTGTGTTGCTGATATTTGGGCTTGGGCCATAAATTCCCCTGTAACCTCATTCATTGTTTTACCTGTAGTTAATGATATAGCCGCAATACCTTGTAATTCTTCATTTGTAAACCCAGCATATTCTCTCATTTCAGTAAATTGAACTAACATTTCTTTACTTAGCATAGTATTAGTACCTAATGCTTCAGACATAGCTACTAAAGAATCTTGCATACCTTGTGTAGTAACTTTATTACTAAAAGAAAGATCCGCAGATTTTTTAAGTTCTCGTCTAGTAGCTAAAGATTCTTTGTATGTCATGTTCATACTTTTAGCCATATCACCTGCTGCTTTATCAGATTTTATAAAAGCATTAAGAAACATAGCTAATAATGCCGCTGGGGCTAAGGCCGCCTTCATTGATTTTACTAAACTTTTAGCAGATGTCATTATAGACGTCATATTCATTTGACCCTCAGTAAATTTTCCTGCTTTTATTTGTTGAGAATTAACTCCTGCTTGTGACATTGCATCCTTAATGCCCACTCCTTCTGCTCTTAAAGCTTTAAATTTATCTATACCAAAATTAGTACTTTCCATTTCACCAACAACCTTAGAAGCAGCTTTTCCAGCTTCATCAAATGTGGATGAAAATACACTTAATCCCGGTACTTTGGATAAAGCATCACTCATAAACTTCATTGATGTTATTCCATCTTTACTAAATACATTGTTAGAAGATGATTCTATAGCAGATATTTCTGCTTTTAAAATTATAGCATTCTTAACTTGATCATCTATAGATTCAGCTAAAGCAAAATTTGCTTTTATTTGTTCAGAAGTAAGTCCAGCAGTATCCTTAGTAAGTTTTTGCTGGGTTTGTTTTAAAAGACTAATATCCTTATCTATTTTTAACTTATCTTTTCCTAATTTAGCTATTGCTTTACTATCAATTAGCTCTTGTTTTTGAAAAGTTGTAATATTTTCAGATACTCTACTTATAGAATTTGTAGACCTTAGAATAGCTGATTTTTCAGCTTTTTGAAATTGAAGTTGTTTTGTTTGATCTTTTATGGTATTGGAAATATCTTGTTGTTCAGAATTAATACGTTTTTCAGTAGCTAATTTCTGTTTTTCAAGGTTTAAATTTTCCTCAGTAAGCCTATTAATATCAGTTAGTATATCCCTAATGGATCTAGCATTTGATTCTTGTTCGTCTAAAGTTGCCATGCAGATATTTTATTATAAATATGCAAAAAGCAACTATTTGTAGCTGCTTTTTCCTTTATATTCCTTAGATGCTTGTTTAAATTGAGGGGCATTTATTTTACCATCAGAGTCTACAAGTGATGATTTACCTGCGGATTGTTGGTTTTTTATAGATGCTGTTTCTGCTTCATAGTAATCCAACATTTCTTTATAAGTATATTTCCTTAACCAAATAGGTAAGTTATATATTGTTTGAAAGTCATACCCACCTTTACCATGAAAGATCATTTGATGGATTGTTTTAAATAAATTAATTCTTACTTCAGACGCATTATTTGTAGTCAGGCCAAAAAAAGTTAAGCCCTATAGGCACAACTACCTCCTCTCCATTATCTAAAATATAGGATAGGTTTACATCCGGTTGTGTTGATGAAATATGTTCTCTGAAAGCTCTAGAGTCCCTAGCTAAAAAATGATTATCTACAAAATCTCTAATATCTTTTTTTTCTTCACTTCCATTAACAGAGGTAATAAGATATTTTAACCTAGTTGTTAAATCTGCCGATCCTTCTTTATTTAACTTTTTTAAACCAGCTATTTCTCTTTCAATTTGCTTTTCTAGTTTGCCCGTAGCTAGTTGATAAGTTAAAATTGTGTTTGTAGAAGGAGTAGTAAAATTAAATTCATTTTTTCCTGCTGTATAATCTGAGTCTTTAATTTCTTTATTTTCTAAGGTAGACATATCTAAAGTATATGTTTGTCCTTTAACAGATATATCATAATTACTACCATATCCTAAAATACGTGTAGCAATTAATAATGCATTTTTATCACCTACAATTAAGTCATCTATATTAATATTTTTATCTATAATAACAGATTTAAGTAATTTTTCTAATACTATTCCTTTTTCAATAAATGATTGGTTTGAAAGAATATCTTCTTCTTTAGCAGTCATATATTTAATCTCTACCTTACCACTTGAAAGGGGATTATCTTTTAAATATATTAAACCTTTAGAGGGTAATTCTATCTCTTCTGTTGGGAATTCAAATTCAGCCATAATCTTTATTTAATTAAAACATTTTTATCGTTGATACATATTAATATAAGAAAAAGCTTGACCGAAGCCAAGCTATTTTCTAAATCAGGGGTGGGTAAAATTTTTAGAAATTTAATACACAATAATCTGGTTGTACAGTCATTGTAATTTCTTGAGCAGCATTTTCAGTATCCCAGTTAAAATCTCCAAATGAAGCTTCTGTAATCATTGCTCCTTTGATGATCCATTCTGATACAATATCACCTACAGGTCCTAGCACGTTGATTGTAAGATCTTTCTTATAGAAATCACTATAACCATCTCTACCAGTTACTGATTCGTGGTGTAATCTAACCCATTCCATTACTGATTGTGCACCAGATGGAGTAATTGGGTCAAATAATGTAAACTGAATAGTACCCCAAGTTGTTTTACCTTTTACAAATCTTTGAACATTAATGTGATTCAAAGGTACTGTTCCTTGTGATACAGTTACAGCTCCTACACCTTTCATAATGTAAGCTGGGAATCCATCTACAAAACAGATAAATCTATTCTTTTGTTTTGGTTCAAATGCTGTGAAAAATATTTCGTTTGGGTTTAATACTGCCATTTTATTTTCTTATTTTATTATAAATATTTATCTTTTTAGTTTTTATGCTGGGAATGTTGCTCCAGTTGGTAATACATTAAAATCTAATAATATAAATTCAGCTGTTCTAGTTGGTTGTAAGAAAATTTGTCCAATTAACTCATTTCTATCTATTACATCTGGTGTATTATTGCTTTCATCCATTACTACTTTAAAGGCATATAATCCTTGTCTTTGTTGAACACTTTCTAAATATGGATTTACTTGTGTTAAAAAGTTTTGTCTTGTTGCAATTGTATTTTGTTCAAATACTAAATTATCTGCAATTTGAGAGATAAAACTCTTAAGTGTGATTAATAATCTACGTACATTTACTCTATCTAACGCAGAAGCTGCTTTTTGTAATGTTTTTTGTCCAAATACTACAACTCCTTGTGATGGGAATGTTGCAATTGGGTTTACATTTGCTTCATATAAAGTATCTCTATTTGTAGAAGTTAATCTTCTTTCAGCTCTAACAACTTGTCCCATTCCACCTCTAGTAATACCTGCTGGTGCGAACCATGGATCACTTGAAGCATCTGTAAACGCATATACTCCTGGTATAAATGTCGAAGCTGGTATATATACTAACATACCTGAATTTGGGTCTACGGTTTGTAACCAAGGCCAGTATGTAGCTGTATAGCTATTATCAATCCCACCTGCTGCATTAACTACTGTGTTAATTTGTTGGTTATATCCCACTAAATCAATTACAGCAATACTATCACCTCGTGAAATTGAATTATTCATTACACTAGTAATTTGAGATGCTTGATGTTGGTTTGATAAACCTGGTACTGATATTACATTGAATTGATAGTCATCTTGATTAGCTAATAGCGCTATTGCATTGTCATAATCATCTCCAACTAACCCTTGTGTATCTGTAGCATTAATATTTTCATAAAAGTTAGCAGCTCTACCCGTTGGGATAGCTGATCCTAAAGCTCCATTGAAAGAACCATTAAAAGAACCAGAACCAACTTCAGGTATACTTCCTGTAAATTCCGCTTTTGCTGACCCATCGTTGTTAAAGTAATATGGAGTTGGGCTAGTAACTTCTTTAACTCTTACATAATTAGAAATGTTAGGAAAAGATCCTGATTCTTGTAAGAAAGTATCTGCTCCTTCTGTTACTAAAGTAGTAGAAATATCACCAATTGCTCTTGAAATATAATTTGAAGCAAAAGGATCTAGTGAAATATTGTTATAAGATTCTAATACTACTTTATTATTGTCAGTATCATTTCCTCTTCTTATTAATAAACTAAATACACCAGATGATGTATTAGTTGATGCTATTTCCCATCTAACATTATTAGCAGAACCAGATGTTAAAGCACCATTTGATAAGGATGCTGTTCCAGTATTCATTAATTCACCTTCAGAAATAGTTTCTAATTCAAAAGCACTTGTTGAACCACTTCCTGCAATTCCACCTTGTAAAGTTAATACTGTTGAAAATGTTGATGCTGAACCAGTTAAAGCTGTAATACTATTTCCACTTGTTCCTATTGCAGAAGACGTAATTCCAATATTTGATGTGTAATCGTCAGTGTTAACTCCAATACCTACTGAGTCTATTTTAGCTACTAAATTATCTATATAAGCTGCAGTAGTAGCACCAGTTGATAAAAAGTATAGTGGTGGGTTGTCTACAGGTATTCCTCCTGCTGGGTCTTGTGCAACAAATCTAGAAGTATTTCCATTTACTACTACTCTAAATTCATCTTCTGCTGATTCCCCAAAACTATTTACAATTGCTAAAGAACCACTTGCTTGAGCTCCTCCTACTATATCATTAGTATTAGTAATTAGTGATGAAGTTGCTGAAGTAAATGACCCAGATGTTACTCTAGTTACTAATAAAGAAGTTCCTCCATTTTGGAAATATTGGTTAGCAGCAATAGAAGTAAGGTAAGTATATTCACCTGACCCACTTTGTAAAGCACCACCAAAAATCGCTTGATAAGAACTAAATGAACTAATTAATGTAGGTCTTTCAACAGGACCTAATACAGTTGGGCCTATAATTGCCGCACCTCTTTCAGCTGGTTGGGATGTAACAAAAGATTGGTCGTTTTCTCTTGCTAATACACCTGGAGATATTAATGTTTCTGCCATTTTATTTTGTTATTTTAATATTGTTTTATTATAAATATTAAAAACTTTCTCAAAAAACTACTTTAATAAATAAAAGTACAAAAAAATATAATTTTAAAACTATTCTACAATAGTAAATTCACCGGTTTCTAAATTTATATTTCCATCACCATATTTATCTTGAAGTTCTTTAGCTGTTTTATTAGATTCTTCTTGTAAATTAGCTAAATTTTCTAAAATTGTACTTCGTTGTCCTTCAAGAATAGCTTTTTGAATATCAACATTACCTAAATTAAAAGTAATTTGATTTTGTTTTTTTTGATAATCTTTAAGAGTTTTTAATTCTTCTTCTGATAACTTAATGTTTTCTTTTTTACTCATTTTATTTTTATTTTATTATAAATATTTAATTATTTTTATTTATCCCAAACTTACTAAATTTATACCACATTCTTTCGTGTAGAAAGTAAAGCACCATTTTGGAAATAACTTCTACCCCTCCTATAGCTAATCCTGCTGCCCAAGAACCCGTTATAAGTCCTGAAATAATTACTGTGTCTATTGTTCCTATTATTCTCCATGATATTGTTTTTACAATGTGTCTTTTATAACTTACCATCTTTTCTCATTTTAGCTCTAATTTTAGTAGCAGATATTTCTTTTATATCTTTAGGAGGTATATGTTCTATTACTTCATATCCTACACCTCTTCCATAATTTATTGATTCAATATCAGGTATAATAATTATTTTTATTCTACCTTCTTGTATTAAATCGTCTAATTCTTTTGATACATTTACTAAAACTTCTTGTGCTGTCCAAGGTTGTTTTTCATTTGGTTCAACATCTCTAATACAAATTAATACGTTTTTACCGTCATTTAAACGCTGATCTATTAACCAACTGTGGCCGGGGTGCCAAGGTTGCCAACGACCAATAAACATTGAATATTTTTTACTCATATTTGGTTTATTATTTTTTGTAAAGATTCTTCAGGGGTATCATCTGTAGTATCTATATTAATAAAATTATCTTGAGGGGCAATATACGCAATTGCTTTCCAATGATCACGCTCTCTTGATTCAGTTGTGTGAACATAAATTTCTTTAATATTATTACCTAAAAGTGTTTTAAAATCTTCTCTTTGATCTAAATAAGGTGCTACTAAAGAAACTATAACATCATTTCCTTGATTATGTAAGTAGTGAGCTATGCGTTGTGCTGTACCTACATTTTCAACTCTTCCTTTTATAGAGTAGTCTTTATTAGAGAATAATTCTCTCATATCATCTCCATCTATTCTAAAGGCATTTGGATAATATTGATGTTGAAGCATATCCGCTAAAATAGTTTTACCTGCACATGGCTGGCCAGTTAACCAGTATATCATATGTTGTATTTAAAGTATTCGTAAAACCAAGGATAGGTGTTAGTTATATCATGGGATAATTGTTGGCCTAATACCTTATTCCATTCATTAAGTACAGGTTTTACTTGAGGTCTAATTGTATGATCCCCAAATATACCATGTATTTTATCATCTTCTTGAGTACTTTGTTCTACATTTTGAAAATCATGTTGGTATCTATCTAATTCAAAAAAGTCATATACTCTATTTAATTCTTTTTGAGGATATAAAGTTAAATCTTCAAAACGAATAAACAAAATGTGTTTATCTATATTTCGAGTAATTAAATCTTCTAGTCTATCCATAGATAACCCTACAGGAGGGGATTGAGCCCATATATCAACTCTTTTTGATGTTGTTGTTCCTTTTAATTCTGCCCACTTAACAACCCCAGATTCTTTTTCTGGGTTTTTCCTATAGTTTTTTTCCATTGAGGTGTAAATAGCTCTTATATCCCTAACCATACAAACTATTTTAGGGTTTGGATAAAATTTATTTAACCAATCATAATGTATACCCCAACCTCTTGATTTATCTATAACATATTTTTTATCTGTAATTCCATTATAAAACCCTTTTAATCCCTGATTACAAAAATTAATCCATCCTTTTTTCATTAAGTCTGCGTCTTGTGCTATTATGGCAGAATCTTGAGAATAACTACCCCTTGCTGAGTTTAATAATTCTATTAAACCAGATGTAGGTGAAGCATAAAAATCTGGGTTTTGAGCTAAAATGTTTTGTAATAAAGTACTACCAGCTCTAGGAAGAGATGATTGAAAAAATATTTGTTCCATTATTGTTTATTTATTGATTCTATAATTTTATTTGTATTAAATATTTCTTTTAAATCATTATAAGGTATGTTATGAATATCTTCGGATAAACCAAAAGGATTATATACTGCTGATGTTAGGTTTGGTTCTTTAGTAAAAGGGTTAGACTTAATATTATCATGTAATTTATACCCAAATGTTTCTGGTTTTGTTTGAATCCAACAGACTGTAGATTTTAAATTTAAAGCTGCTGCCATATGTTGGGCAAAACTATCTATTAATAATCTTTTATTAGATAATTGAAGTAATATAGCTATACTTCTAAACCCATCTAAAGCTTGCATTGTATCAGGATATATTTTTTGGTCTTCTCTTTTTATATGAATAATAGTATAATCATTTTTATAATGTTCAATTATTTCTAGTATATTTAGTTCGGGAATATCTCTTGTCCAAGCATACTGATAACCTAATCCTGCTGGACCTCCATTAACTTGCATGGCTAGTATGGGTTTATCTGTTTGATAATAAGGAGAAAAATAATCTATTTCAGGTTGTGTAAGATATATTTGAGGTTGTTCATTATTATATCGTAACCCAAATAATTCACACCAAGTTTTAAAAAGGTTTTTTGGTTTTTCTAAAATAAATTCGCTACGTCTATAAGGATCTTCAACAAATATTTTACAATCTTGATCTTTAATAAATTTTAAATAAAAACCATTTACATTATTAGGGTTATAAACTTCATTAATATGGGGGTTATTTAAAAATACATCGGGGTAAGCAGTAACTACTATAAGATTAGCGTTTTTATAACGTTTTCTTATAACTTTTACCATGGCTGTTCCCATGATACTTTTACCTAAACCACCATCTATTTGGAATATAATATTCATCTATAACTTTTTACAATATAACAATATACAAAACTTAATTAAGCACTCCTAATTATTTTACCAAGGAGTACCATTTCTTTTTGTTATTTTTGATCTTTGTAGTATATTTTTAGCAATAGAAGCTGAATTTTCTGTTTCAATTGATGCTGTATCAATACTTCCTGCAACCCACCCTAAAACATTATCTTGGGTTAGATTATCATAAGTAATAAAGCCCGGATCTGATATAGAACCTGTTGTTAATTCTATATCCCCTACGTATCTAGTTGACGCATTATTTTCTTTTGATTCACAAGCATAAGTAGCTTGAATAACCATACCATCAGCTATTATTCTTTTTAAATCATATATTTTCCAAACGTGATCCATAATTTTTTATTTTATTATAAATATTATATTTTTTCTTTAAAATGCAGTATCACAATAAATTTTATATCTTAATCTTGTTCTTAAACAAACAATTTCAGATGGAAAACCACTTGGATAAGGGTTACTAGTACTCCATCCAAAACGTACACATTGATTTGTGGAATATATTCTACCATCTGTAGGAGCATCTCTTTGATAAGTTGTATATGTTTGACCATTTCTAACAGAAGCTTGTAATACGTTTGATGGTATTAATGCCGCAACTGTGTTGTTTATGCTTGTATTATTACAGTTATATGAAGGTGAAACTACTTGAAATGCACCATTAAAACCTTGTGTTGTATTTGTTCCAGATGTTTGGATTTGAAATATCGCTTCATATATTATTAATGTTTTATTTGCTCCTGGAGCTGTTATTATAACACAATTTGGACCATTTCCTAAAACACCTTGTATTTGTGTAGCATTATAAGCAACACACATTTCACACATATCTGTTACAACACTACCATTGGATGTTATTCCAGGTAATATTGAAACTTGTTTAGCACCTGTAGTTCCTCCACAAGTACTTTGAATGTTAAGACAATTAACATGAGTAGTACTATTAGTACAAGATAATCTGCCAGCTAAACCTAACATAACGGAACAACTGTGGTTATTTGTATTATTACACCCTCCTATTATAGTTGATCTGCTATTATATGCAGATAACGTGTTGTTATTTCCTCCTAAAATGGTGTGGCAATAACCATTATTACATATAGTATTATTTTGACCTCCTATTATTACTGAGTAAGAAGTATAATTTCCTATACAATTATTTCTTCCTGTGACAATAGAAGAACCATTTCCATATCCACTATTAATATTATTAGAAGAACCACCAATAATATTAGCTCCACTTCCATAATTACCAGTAATACAATGATCTCGACCACCAATAATACTATGCTCACCACCATAAGCACCACTATTATACATACTACTATTATGCCCTATAATCATGTTAATTTTATAGCCTACATCAATAGTGTTTTTGTTACCTACTATAAAGTTATAACCTTTGGAATCCTGAGTTTCTTTATTTATAGATATTTTATTACATTGTCCTGCTACGATAAAATCAAAAGGATTTGTTATTCTATTACATTCACCACCACCTATAAAACCTTTAGTTGGGCAAGAAGTATAACCATTTGCACTAGATACTGATGCAGTATTTTTAAATCCTCCTATAATTGTAGTATGGCAAATTTTATCACTTATACCAGCATTACATATACAATTACATGTACCACCTAATATAGAATTTCCACTACTATAACAGGAATCAATGTAGTTTTTATGACCTCCACCTATAAAATGATAATGCCCATAATTATCTTTTATACAGTTACTACAACCACCTACTATAGAATTTTGACTATATCCATTATTACAGTTACTACCACCACCTACTATAACATTACCACCATACCCTGTAATTTTATTACTTCTTCCACTCCCTATAAAATCACATCCATATCCATTTGCGCAGTTTAAAACACCTCCAACAACAACACTGTTTCTTCCATAAACCTCATTAGTAAAACCTGCTCCTATAAAACCACCAGTTGAATACCCAGTCATACAATTTCTAAATCCGGAAACTATAGTACTATAATTGGTATAGCCGCTGGCAATGGTGTTACATAATCCAGCTCCGATAATCGAACAATTTGATTGGACTGAATTACATTCACCAGCTCCAATAAAAGACTTCGCTACTGAGCCTATATTATTAGAAAAACCACCTGCTATAGTACTACAAGTACCTGAATTACTATTTAATCCCCCTACTGTTAAAGAATTAGAACCATTAAATGTCATACATACCTTAGCACAAGCTGATATTGTTGATGTACCATCTGCTGTTAATATTCTACAATTAGCTGGTGTTTTAATTGCTGATGTATTAAATGCACCTGTTGCACCTTGAGTACCTTGTGCCCCGGTTGCACCTTGTACACCTGTTGCTCCTTGTGTTCCTCCTGCTCCTGTTGCTCCTTGTACCCCATTAGCTCCTGTTGCTCCTTGTACCCCATTAGCTCCTGTTGCACCTTGAACACCTCCTGCTCCTGTTGCTCCTTGAACACCTCCTGCTCCTGTTGCTCCTTGAACACCTCCTGCTCCTGTTGCACCTTGAATTCCAGTGTCTCCTGTTGCACCTTGAACACCTCCTGCTCCTGTTGCACCTTGAATTCCAGTGTCTCCTGTTGCTCCTTGTACACCTTGATCTCCAGTAGCTCCTTGTACTCCTGTAGCACCCTGTATTCCAGTGTCACCTGTTGCACCTTGTACTCCTTGGTCTCCTGTTGCTCCTTGAATTCCAGTGTCTCCGGTAGAGCCTTGAATTCCTGTTGAACCTTGTACTCCTGTAGCACCCTGTATTCCAGTGTCACCTGTTGCACCTTGTATACCTGTATCACCTGTTGCTCCTTGAATTCCAGTATCCCCTGTTGCACCCTGAATTCCTTGGGCTCCTGTAGAGCCTTGAATTCCTTGGTCACCTGTTGCTCCTTGTACTCCTTGGTCGCCTGTTGCTCCTTGTATCCCAGTGTCTCCAGTTGCTCCCTGTATTCCTTGGGCTCCTGTAGATCCTTGAACCCCTTGATCTCCTGTTGCTCCTTGTACACCTTGATTTCCTGTTGCACCTTGAATTCCTTGGTCACCTGTTGCACCCTGTATTCCCTGTGCTCCAGTTGAACCTTGAATTCCTTGGTCTCCTGTAGCACCTTGTACTCCAGTATTACCTGTAGCACCTTGTACACCAGTGTCACCTGTTGCACCTTGGATTCCTTGTGCTCCTGTTGCACCTTGAATACCAGTATCACCTGTAGAACCTTGTATACCTGTAGATCCCTGAACTCCTTGGTCACCTGTTGCACCTTGAATACCAGTATCACCTGTAGAACCTTGTATACCTGTTGAACCTTGTACTCCCGTTGCTCCTTGTATTCCCTGAGCACCTGTTGATCCTTGTATACCCTGGTCCCCTGTAGCACCTTGCACTCCAGTATCTCCTGTTGCACCTTGAATACCAGTATCACCTGTGGCTCCTTGTATTCCTTGTGCTCCTGTAGATCCTTGAACTCCCTGTGCTCCGGTAGAACCTTGTATTCCTTGATCTCCGGTTGCACCTTGTATACCTGTATCACCTGTTGCTCCCTGAATTCCGGTATCACCTGTAGCGCCTTGTATTCCTTGTGCTCCTGTAGAACCCTGAATTCCTGTTGAACC
>MDSX01056099.1_pt1 | contig 14224 bp, 32 predicted proteins | sample 811141 | NCBI WGS metagenome assembly MDSX01 (sample SAMN05326642, study PRJNA326480) | marine metagenome | isolation source: seawater | place: Atlantic Ocean: South East | collected 2010
GAGGAAGAATAATGCCTAATGTAGAAGTAGCTTATCAAGATAAAGGATTCAAAGGTATGTGTTTAGATTGTGGTTTAGATATATACTATCAAAAGTTTGATTTTATCAATGAACAATGTGAAAGTTGTAAAGAATAATTCAGATAAAGATTTGCATTCATTGTGTATTTATGCAATACTAAGTATAAGAATATTAAAGAAAAGAGGAAATATGACATTTGATAGAGACAATGAAACAATTGTTTATACAGAGAGATACAAACTAACACCTAATGATGAAGAGTTTAGAGTCATGGTTGTTACAAGAACACACAATCCGGAGTTTGCAGAAGTGCCTAATACTGGCTACTGCACTCTAAAAGATATAAAAGGTTGGATACTTAAAGATATCTTTTACGAGAATACTTACTTTCATAACGCAGTAAAAGAAAGACTTGAAGACATACATGCAGAAAGTTCTAACACTATCTTGTTATTAGAAAATCCTAAGACTAAAGAAACAATGCACTACTGCATACAGGGAGACCCCGAGAATAATTTTGCAGGTTACATTGGTCAGTCTTACTTTAATGCAGACGGAGTAGAGGAGAGAGTAAACGCATGATTGAGTATCCAAATACACAAATTGCACAACACGACTTAATGCGACTTATATCAGAAATCGCTGACAATCTTACTCGTAAAGAGTTTGGTGACAGTTGTGTAGTCAATACAGAATTTGAAACCTACTTTACTGATGAGGCACAAGAACTATTTAACGAACTTTATGATGAGTTTGAAGATATTGTTCTGAGTACACTCGGTATTGAATTTGATAATAAAAAATTCTTTTGGGTAAAGAAGAAAGAGTTAAGAGAGGAGAGTCCGTTCTAATGAAGATAATAGAACAAATAGAGTTTGAACAGTTAGACTTTACAAAAAGACAAACATTAGCAAAACTCATATCTAGGAGAATGATTGAAGCATATAAAGATGATGACTCAATGCTTATGCTTGTATTTACTAAAGCACTTATGGACGCATGGAGTCATGAGGGTTGGGGTTATGACTCTTATAAAGAAGATATGGAATGGTTTAACGACTGGAATAAGGAGTTATAGTGAGCATATTAGACCATATAGAAAATCATGTGTATAGATTAATCGAAGAACATAGGTTAGATGACAACCAAGCAGAAGAGTTGTTTGTTAGATTTGCAGACGCACTTCCTACATATACTCTTACGCCAAAAGGTCAAGAGATTGTTGATTTAATTGAACAAGAAGATTTCAAAGCAGGAGGAGGAACAGACTAATGGCTTGGAAAGTAATTGAGTTAGATGAATGTAGAAATAAATATCCTAGCAGAATACAAGATAGTGTAGTTGACGGTGTTTGTACAAGCACAGAGATATTTGCAACACATCATTTAGATTTTGGTAATGGACTAGAAGCTATTGAAATGTGTAAAGAATGTTATGAAGATTGGGATATGGGAGGATATTAATGGGAACATACGATATTTACAGAACTGTTACTCATTTTCTGACAGTAGAAGCTGACGGAGAAGATGAAGCATTGAAAAAGGGTTTCGATAAATTTCAAGAAGAAGACGGTATTTATGACAGTACCGATTATATAGTTACTAAAATAACTGGAGAGGAAGAATAATGAAAAAGATAACAATTTATTTTAGTGGTCATTTAAATTACTTGGCTACCGAGAAAAATGGAGACATTAATCACTTAGACACATTGAAAGCAATGGAGAGTGCACAGGCAGACTTATCTACGCTTCATCCAAAGTTTAATGCTAAGATATCTGAATTGCGTTCAGCATTTACAGTAGACGAGGAAGAGTAAATGAGAGATTTGATTTGGGAGATAGCTAAAGCCGGAGAAGAAGACCTAAGCAATACAGAACTTCAATCTATTGATGAGCCACAAGAACTTGTAGTTGCTCGTGGTATATCATTAGAGGCGAAAGATAGCACAACAGGTATAAATAAATTTGTTGATGTAAAAATAGCTAACAATGTTGAAGATAAAGGAGCATTAAAACTAGGAGACAAAGTGTATAGCTTTAGTAAAGGTTATAAAACTCTTAGTCATGATGTTCGTAACATTTTAGATTGGGCTACTGACAAAAAATTAGATGACGACACTTTAGATAATCTTATTGCTTTAGTAGGTCAAAACTTTGTACCTAAGTTAAGAGGTCTTGACGCAGTAGCAGGTAAAAAAGGTATGGACAAACAATTGGCTAGAGATACTTTTACTTACAAAGAGTGGGATGAAGCACCTAAGTTACAAGTGATTGACGCAGGTCTTACTAACGCTCCTGTTTGGGCTAAAAAGCTATCGGAGGGAGAAAGACGACCAAAGTAATATCGTCTAGTACTATTAATGTATGGATGATTATAACTTCTTAGATTATATTGAAGACGGTTGCCCTAGTTGTGGTGCGAAAGCCGGTGATGATTGCTATGAAGCATGTCAAGGCATTCCAGTACCAACTAATATGTATACTTTTATAGACGAACAAATAGCTTATGCAACTCATAAGATTGGAAGAAGAATTATGAACTCTTTTGAACAAAAGATTTTTACAGAAAAGTTGGAAGATGTTTTAAGTAATTGGGGAGATTTTACTAATCTTGCAAGTGCTTTAGTCAACTCCGGTGTTCTAAACGACACAGGAGACATGTTAGAGTATATTAATAAACCGAATAAGTTTGTTAGACACTATCTTATTTGGTCAGAACTAGGTAAACCTGTTAATGAAGACAGAGAAACTTGGTCAATGTTTATGGAAGCGATAAGGAATACTGATGGTGAACAAACCTAAAATACAAGGAACTGCATTCGAGACTTTAACAGTTAACAAGTTAAACAACTACGGATTTAAAGCTAAAAGACTTGCAGAGGGTGGCTCTAACGATAAAGGAGACATAGAATGCGAGAATCCTTTTGTTGACATTCTTCCCTATCCTAAAATAATATTTGAAGCAAAACACAGAGCAAACTTAAATGTTCATCAGACACTTGCAAAGTCAAAAGACAAAGCAGGTGGAGATGTCATTGTTGCTTGGAAAAAAACAAAGCGTAAAGGAAATTCTAAGGTAAGAGTTGCAGACGGAGAAAGAGTCGTGTATATTGTAGACGAGGAGTTAATGTTTAAGTTACTAGAAAGTTATAAGGAACAAAGTAGTGAATAAGGAAGAAGAAGTCAGAAGAAGTAATTCTTTTAACAGAAACAACGGTAGGTCTAAACAAGAACTTGCTAGAAAATTACTCAAAGTTCCGGACAACAAAGGTGGGAGAATACCTGCTGATGAAGAAGATTGGAACTCTCATGTGTTATTTGAAGTTAAGTCGGGAAAACAAGTTGACCCTATAGCTACAAGATTTTACAATGCAGAGAGTCAAAACCAAGAGTTTAGAGATTCTTGGAATGTAAGAAAACCATTCAGTATGATTGCTATGCCCAATGGTACTGGTGACGGATTATTTATTTGCAGACTATCAGAACTTGAAGAAGTTGTTAAAGGTCTAAGAATGAACTGGTTGCAAAAGACTGCTGACCAAAATATGGAAGAACAGAGAAAAGGAGAAAAGGATAATGGCTTGGATTAAATCAGACCAAAGTTTAGCGAATCATCCTAAACTTATTTTACTAGCTAAAGAGTTAGGCGTATCAAAAGTTAAAGCATTAGGACACCTACACTTGCTATGGTATTGGACACTAGAATACGCAGAAGACGGGGAAATTAAGTATTTAGATTTAATTCCGGACGCTTGTGAGTGGGAAGAAGACCCTAAATCTTTTATAAATGCTTTAGTTAAGTTTGAATTTATTGATAAAATCGGCTCTAATCGTTACATAATTCATGATTGGTTAGACTATTCCGGTGCATATTATGAGAAAAAACTCTATAATCGCATAAAAAAGCAAGAATCTAGGGACAAAATAGCAAATAAACAAGAAGAATTGGCTAAAATTGACTCAATTGACCAAAGTTTGACATTTGTTGACGGTCAAGACCTAGAGAAGAGTAGAGTAGAGAAGAGTAGAGTAGAAGAGAATAGAGTAGAAGAGAATAATATTGGTCTTGCTACGCAAGACAAACCTCTTGTCAGTAACAGTAAAAAGGATTTAGTTTTTGAAACTCTTGCAGAAGTATGTGGATATGACTGGAAAGGTGTTATGACCAAAGACGAAAGAGGTCGTTTGAATAAAGCAGTAAAGCAATTAAAAGACATAAGTGCTTCTCCCGAAGACATACAGTTACGAGCAAAGAACTTTGTACTAGCTTACGGATTTCATCCTCAACCTCAATCTATAACTACGATGTGGACTAAGCTCAAAACAAACCAACCTAAGTTAAGTAAGAAAGAACTAGAACAGTTACAAAAGAATGCTACACAACAGGGTGCTTGGGTAGAATTGGAAAAAAAATATGGACAGTAGAATTAAATTTGTAGATTTTCTTGACGCAGTTAAAGGCATACAAGATATTATTAAAAATGAAAACACAGAAAGAGTAGAGAGAAACATAGAACATATAGAATGGGATTTGATACAAGAATTAAAAATCACGGCTACAAGTTTGACTCTCATTACTGACTCTACTATCATAGAGTTTGATACTAAATTGAATATTACAGGGACTATAAGGAGAAACAAAAAAAATGGAAAGTGACATTTCTTTAAAACAACTACCCGATTCACTTAAACCTATCAAACCTCTCGATTGGAAAAACGCATGTGATTGGATTAATGCTAGGTGGGGAAAGACATCTTGGAGTGATGATACAGTTTTATATGAGGACGCTAGGTTTTGGTGTAAGGAAGAATTACAGGGTGGATTACAATATCTTTTACAAAAGGGTGGTGGATTCCCACCAACTTTTTCAGAATTAACAAAGTCAGTTATGGAATGGAGAGGGACACACCTCGCTAATAGATTAGCTGAATTTGATAAAAAATTACCTGCCCCAAGAGGTAGTTTAAGAGATTACTTAAACTCAATTGGTGCAGAAAGTTTTGCTCACGCTTGTTACTTAAATGTGCAAGAGCGAGTAAAATATAGTAAGTTAGGCGTACATGAGGACGAATCTTTGTACAATAATTGGACAGATAGTTGGGACAAAGCTAAGGAAACATATATGCCTAATTTACAATCAAAAGAATCACCTTTTGATATATCCGAAGAAAAGTCTTCTTCGTGATGAATAGAAGCTCCGTAGGAGGGTAAAGTATGAGTATAAATTATGTACAGTTAACCGGTAACATGTTACAACCGGAACTAAGACAAACACAAACAGGTAAGACAGTCATGTCTGCGAGTATGGTCATAAAAGGTTATGGCGAATCAGCAGAAGACATGTGGGTCGATATTCAAGCATGGGAAAACCTAGCTAAGAATATAAGCGACTCATTTCCTACTGATAGGAAAACATTGCGAGTCATGGTAGAGGGAACTCTCAAAAAGGACACTTGGGAAGACAAGAGTTCGGGACAAGCTAGGTCAAAGTTTTATGTTAATGCTAATAACATAAGTGTTTGTTTAGACTACCAAAATGTAGGAAGCGTTAACTATTCCGGAGACGGTAACAACGCCTCTACAGGTGGTAGCTATCAAGCACCTGCTCAACATACTTCACAAACAAATCCGGTCGCAAGACCTATAAGTGAAGTTGCAGAGGGCGAAGCACCTTTTTAAAATAATGGTGTAGGGGGTGCATGGAGTAGCATTGAGAGTTTTTATTTCCTAATTTCGCTCAATGAACGAGAGTTCGATTCTCTCCACCTCCACTAGGGTAGATTAAATTAAACTAATATATGGTGTACTAGTAAAAATTTACTACCCTTAGTTTTGCTAAGTAAGACCAAGAAAGTCTTGGCTAGGGTAAAACCTAATTTTATTTAAGTAATGATGAATAATTTTTATTGTACAACTTAGCATTAGTGATAGGAGAGTGTTCAATAAGTGCCTACCCCTACCTTTCTGGGGAGCTTTTACTGTAGTTACTTATTAATGGATTCCGACTAGGTGAAGTATTTAATACCCACCTAGTTCTATCACTCAACAACAGGAGTAGATATGATTGAAACTTTTAAAACAATAAGAGTTTGGGATAAGGAAGATTTATTAAAAATACCTAAGTCTCTTAACAGAAGTATTGTAGAAATTTTAAATGATTTTAAAGATGAAATGGAAGAAGAAGATTTCAGACTTTACTATAGCAGACTTGTAGTAGGTTTTAGAAGTCATGCAAAAACCCCCGACCGTATGTGCTTTATTAAATTTAACACGGACTTTACAGACTTATTTGTAAAATATTATAACAAGTATGATTTAAGACCTCGTCCTAATAGAATTACGGTTATCTCACCCGATGTCATAGTTAAAGAAAGAGAAAGAAGAGAAATTATATCTAAAGATTTTCAGATTGAATATCCACAATATAAAATTGCTGATGTCATGAATTACCTACAAGGAAAGAGTAAGCCACGACTAGATTTCCTAAAAGACTTGACAGATTATATACAGATAGAAGACAGAGATGTTTTAAACCTACCACCTAATAAAGGAATTAGATGGGACTTAGATAAATGGATAAATACATCTAAGATACCTAAGAAACAAAGTTGGGAGCAACAGTATGACTAAATATTCAGATAACTCTTTTGAAGAGAGAAACTTTGAGAACAAACAAGACCAAGCAGATTTTCGTATGCAACAGATGTTACAGGAAAAAGGATTTGTTCGTGGAGTGACAGAATCACAATTAGAAAAATATCCACACATAACAGGAAGCTATCAAAAGATAGGAACTGACCCCAAAGACGGCTTTGTACCACGCTTCTATGATGTTCGTAAGGTCTTATTGATACCGGATTATGTTATCTACCCTAGAGAGGGCGTAAAAGTATTCCTTAGTGAGGTTAAAGGGACTAATAAACTTAAAGAAGATGACTTTAATAGCTTAGTTGAGCTCAACATAAAAGCAGAAGACTTTAACAATACAGGTTATAGCAATGGAGTTAATATGGAAGTAGGTCTATGGTACTTTGCTAATCCGAGTAAAAATAAAATTGGTAAGTATTACTCGTATCCTACTATTGAAAAGCAATGGATGTCAAATGATAATTGGAAAGTTTATGAGGGTGAGAAAGACATGAATGGTAATCCTAAGAGATACAAGGAGATGAATTGGAAGCTATAAGAAAAGCCATGACAAGAAAAGTGTATCGGTTACTAGATTACATTGCCTTTATAATTAAGACATGGGAACTAAAAGATGACTTTGTAAGCTATCTATGGAGAAAGATAAACCAATAGTTATGAAAACTTACTTTAAAATTATAAGTGAGGTAGGTTTCATGTCCTTATTAAGAAAGGGAGGGGTACTCGCCATAAGGTATCCTCATTGACCACCTGCCTCGCAGGGAAAAGCCCCATTCAGAGCCCGAAAATTAATCCTATTTTTTTAACACTATAAATTTTTGTATATTACGATTTAGTTAGTAAAGAAATATTACTTCAATGTAATACTCCTTTCTCTGATATTCGCAAAGGTAGGGGGCATAAAAACCCCCTCTTTTGTTTTCATTTACCCCCCGAAAATTAATCCTATTTTTTACTTGCATAGGAAAACAGGGAAAGAATCCTACATAGGTGGTCGTGATTGGAAATCACTTGGTGAGATTAGGATTTAGGATTAGCAAAGAAACTCGCATTAAACATGAACGAAGTGTGGGATTAGGAAAATTGGGATTGAAAATGAGATTAGAATGTGGGGTGTAGTGTGTGTGGTATCCCCCCTGGGGGGTATCCCTCCCGGGAGGGTCCCATTTGGAATATAATAATAAAGATGCCCCCACCGAAAAATTCCCTCGCTCATTTGTAAGACCCTTGCAGGGGCAGAGTCTTAGCCATAACCTCATGAGGTCATAGGGCGAAAGGAGGACGATGAGGGCTAAACTTTATTAATCCTGCTTAGCGTTTTGTTCAGCTACTTTCTTATCTATCTCTCTCCACTTATTATATAGCTTAATTTGTTCTTTTGTCATTTGTCTTTTTTTGACTTTATTCTTTTTGCTACCAAAAAACGCTTTAAACAATGCTCCTATCAAAGAGCCGTAATAAACATTACGATACTGTCATTGACTCTACGGCAAACAATATTAATATTCTCATCTTGTGGAATTGTTGCCAGTCGTCCGTTTCTTATAGCAGAGGCAGTAGAATACATGCTATCTCGCTTCTCCACTGGACAGGAAGCAACTTGAAACCACTCGCCTTTGTTAGCGATTGCAGTCTTTATTGCTTCATCGTACTTTGAGCCACTTCTTTCTGTAAACACCTTTTCCGGAGGTGTACCGGGTTTAATAGATATCTCCATTATTCTTTGTTCTCTCTTTCTTCTAACACTTCACAACCTATTTGGTAGTAAAGTGAATAAACATTACCTCGTAGTATATCTAGAGGAGTTTCTCCTCCTAATTCGTTATTGAGCCATAACTCCCAGTATTCTTCACCGGAGTAATGACTAGCTAAGTCAATTAACTCTGAATTATATACCGGGACAAGACTGTCACAAATTTCTCTGATGTTGTCGTCTGTTACCTCATCATAATTTTCTAGGTCGTCAATTATCTCTTGTTTCATTGACCATCTAGAAACCTCTCTTTCTTCACAAATATCCATTTGCTTTCCTTTCTCTATTCTCTTACTAATATACCACATCTAAAAACTTAAGCCAAAAATTTAGGATTAAAAATTGGGATTGAATTACACAGACCAATGGGATGTTTTTGGACATCGGACATTTTGTCCGTCCCTACGGGGTGCGATTAGGATTAACCTAATCATTATCCTCCCAAGCGAGTACCTCGTAACAGTCATTACATTCAATACTTGCATTCCCATTATGTTGGTCAGCATAGGTCACAACTTCTACATCGTGACCTATATGTTCACTAATCATTATCTATACCAAGTGTTACCCACTCATCATTCTTTAAAGTAAGTTCAACATGTGCTTTACTTAGTGGCTCTTTTGCCGATTCAAAATAATAAATCTCATCGGGGTCATAACCTCCATACTCTGACCAATCACTTACTATTTCAAAGTAACCGACAAGATTTATATCTTTATCTCTAACTTCTAACATAACCTCGCTATCTTTATCAGCTAGTTCAAGCATTTCTATCATATCTTTTACTTTCATTATTCATCTTCCTCAAAAAGATATCGGTCAGAGTCATCGATGAGAAGAAGCTCCTCTACATGACTCTCAACGGCTTTAAGGTCAACATCCTCAAACTTGTTCTGCAAAACCCAGTACAAATCATTCATGTAGGTATGTTGGTCATCTTGATAAGCCATTTTTAGATAGTAACCCATAAGCATTTTGTTTTGCTTCTCAAACATTTCCTCAACTACTTTAGTAGTCACATCATCTCGTGGCTCGTAATATCCTGTATCTCTACACATTATGACCACATATCTTCTGTTTCATAATTAAACTCGCCTTTGACTCTACCATCTAAGTCCATAAAGATTCCGACCATAACATCATCATCGTCAAAGATACCTTGAACGGCATAATTACCGTCCCCGTGAGTAGTACCAAACGCAACGCCTAGTTCTACTTCTACGCCTGCTTGTTCTCTACCGTTTGCTTCACAGACTTTAGAATAAAAGTTTTTTGTTTCCCCATCTAAAGTTGGGTCGGGTAAAGTTTTATAACTTCTACCATCATCAGTATCTAACCACTCCATATTCCATTGTCCGTTACCTTGCTCTTGATGTTTGATATAACACGGGTCAGTAATAAATAACTGTCCCGAATCTACACCACAGTAGCCAATTGTCTTCGTATACATAATTTCTCCTATATTTCTAATTTTCTTAATCTAGAATACCATATCTAAAAATATATGTCAAAAAAATAGCACTAAAATTCGGATAAAAATGGGATTAAAAATGGTTGTTTAATGGGAACGAAAACGCGACCCCAAAGGGGCTCCCTACGGGGTACCCGCTCCGCGGGGGTGCAACTTGGATAAGAAGAAAGGGTAGGGAAAACTATGAAAACCCTACCCTTTGTTAATACTTCCTAGATATGACAGTCCACGATTAAACCGACATGAGTGTCCTTATACTTCTCTATAAGATTGTCAGTTAACTTGTTTTGGTCTGCTATGACTTGTTCTCTTTCTTTTAAGTTCATAGTATCAAGTGATGATATTCCAAACCAACCCATTTCTCCAGCTTCTATCCAACCCTCTTCGGGAAATAACATTGCCCAAGTACTTTCTTTCTTACGAGTTACATTGGCTAATAATACTTTCTTGTCATAGTATTCCTTTGGCTCTTTAGTTTCTCTATCATAAAGTCTTACGATAGGGTTACCACTAGCTATATAATCTTCTATGAGGTTATCGTATTCCTCTACTGTGTAGTCGTTTCTATCTTCTATACCTAGCTCTGCTTCTATTTGTTTTAGCTTATAACCAAGTTCTTCCTTCCAAAAAGGTATTGTTTCTTCTTGGCTAAAGACAGAGATATCTTGAAATAGTCCATTGTCGCCCATATCACGCCAACGCCCTCCGACTACCCACCAATCCCACTTGGCATTAAAGTTTTGGTAGTAAACATCATAGACTTCATAAACATTATCTTCTAAGTTCCAAACAATTTCTTCGCTATAACAAAACAAACTTACAAATAATTCCTTATGGTCATCATCATATAGGTCAAACTTCTCTGTTGACATAAGTGCGTACAGTTTATTAAATGGCTCTAGCTTTGTAGCAATTTCGCTTTCTGTGTATTTTCTAAATCCACCCTTAACATCTTTATCAGTAACACTTGCTTGTCGTTCCCAACTTTCATGTTTGTCTTTAATGAAGTTAATTTCTTCTGCTAATTGTGTCCATTGCTTGTTCTTATAACTTGCATAGACTTTAGAAGCTTGTTCATTAAGTTCTTCATTTCTCTCAAAATAACTACTGTCCTCATTTTCGGGATTTTCGTTATAAGGTGCTAATGTATCTTCTAACTGCGAATGATACCATTGGTGGTTATAAGCATTATGCCAACTATCATCTCCTGTACGATTATTCGCTTGTTCGTTTTTTTCTAAATGGTCTTTTGGTAAAACTACCAATACTGCAAAATGTGACATTTCTGTCCTTTCTCTATAATTTTCTTACTTTAGAATACCATACTTGTACATATACACAAAGGATTAATCTAAAAATTTAGGACTAAAAATAGGATTGTAATGATAGTTGTAATGGAGAAATAAGAACGCCACCCCGCAGGGGTGTCCCGAAGGGTTTCCGCTACGCGGTGCAATTTGGATAAACGAAAGCCCCTGTAAACAACAAGGGCATGGGCTAACAGGGGCAATCGTTTTATTCTTTGATTTCGTAAATCGTACCTTTGAAAATATCTTTTATCAAATCTAAATTATCTTCGATAGCTTTTTCATTTATCAAATTTGGGTCACGAAATTTATCGGCTAGTGGGTCACTCATCTTTTTTACTTTCTGTATCAAGAATTTCTTCTAAGTCATCAAACATACTTTTGATGTCTTCTTCAACAAGATTGTTCATAACTTTTTCAGCCATGTTAATCGCACCGTCATAAGTTTCTACCATATTATTGTAGTTAGGGTCAACCTCTAAGAAATCATCCATTTCTTGAACAGTTAATCTTGTGTCGAATCTTTTGTACTCTTCAAATAAAGTCTTAGCAATAAATGAGCGAGTAAAATCGGGCGTGATTTTTGTATCCATTTCCGAATCGGTCATAAGATGAGCCAGTGGCATTTTTTGGTCTTCGTCTAAAGGGTTACTCCAAACTAACCAAAATTCTTCTTGACCGTTTTCGCTATTGTGTGCAACAGCAACTTCTAGTTGACTAGGAAATTCTTTTATGATTCTATATTTTTCATATAGTTTTCCCATAGCTTTTTTATAGTCTTCCATTTTTATTTCTCTCTTTCTCTTAATTTCAATATCCATTGTAATAGATTGAAATATATATGCAACAACATTTTGATATTAATATTCAGATTGTCACCCCCGTAGGGGTATCCGCCATGCGGTCCGCTCCGCGAAGGTGGACTTTGGATTTTAAGAAAGTTTTATATCTTTGTATATATGCATGTATTATGTTAAAATTATTTCATGAGCGAAAGGAGGTGTTATGCGCGTGTGTCATTTATGTGATTCTAGTGCCGAAGGTACTACTGTTCAAGAGGGCTCTTTTAGTTACAAACTAAATATGAGTAATAAACTATTTACAAATTTCTATTGTTATCCCTGCTTGGAGAATCCTAAAAACGAGTCCAAGATATTCTATGACTTCCACCCAACTTTTTCTGATGAAGAAGTTTATATGGATTGGTCTGAGTCTGATGAATTTAGGATTTTCGGTTACGAGGATTAGTAGTCTCATTTACTGAATTAGTTCGGAGTGTAATTAGCTTGGCAACAGAAATAATTAGAAAGGAAGTGAAAAATGTCAAATTTAAAATTATGTGAATTTTGTTCTGATACTGATGACCAAAGTGAAATCATTAAATATGATGGTTTATATGGTCATAGTTATTGTATTGAAGAGGGTATTTCTGATTCTAAATTTCAAGACTATGAAGATAGGTTAAATGGTTTCTATGAAGAAGAAACTCCTTCTGATGATGGTTGGTCTAGTGAAGAAAAAGCATACTATCAATATGGTCATAGTGAAACCCACACTATGGATGATGATGGGAATGTTGTACCAAGAAAGGAGGTATAAGGATTAGAGTAGGGTAAAACCTACTCCGACCCTCCTCCGGAGGGGGAGTCCCCAAAGGGGTCCGCTACGCGGTGCAGTTTGGATAACGGGTAAAGAAACTATGAAAAACTTTACCCTTATCCTGTACTATCTATTTAATCTATAATCATCAAACTTAATTGATAACCAAGCTAAGCCACCTATTAGTGTACATGTTCCCAGTCCTACTAAGAACACATAAAACATTACATGTACTGGCATTACTCCTCCTCTAACATGGCTAACCAAGGACTTAGTTTAAACGCGTCTAATACCTCAGATAAAGTCATATAATCTCTATCTTGGTATTTAACAATGTCTGGTATTTTATACTGTTGTTCCAATGAAGAGTAATCTCCATTCTCTATTTCAAATAGATTCTCATCATATACCTCAATTGCCTTTGCACACAATGGTGCGAAGTCTGGTGTATGTGGTGGATAAAAGTTACTTGTTAAGTGTATCTTTAACCCTCCCAACATATCGTTGCTATGTTTACTTATGTCTATAATGCTTAATATTCCCATTACTTTTCTCCTATCTATCTGCTATGTCATATCTCAGAACTTGTTTTTTACTTAGTCCTGTGTATCTTCTTTTTTTCTTACTCTTCATAGCTCTTCTTTCAGCTCTATTCACAGTTTCTCCTTTTTTGTTATACACTATTTAACCACATATTGTTTATATATGCAAATGTTTATATTGTTTTTTTTAGATTCTGTTTCATGTGAAACAAGCAATCATATCACGACCTCCCCGGAGGGGTACCGGCTCCGCCGGACGGTGCGGGTTGGATTACTCCAACAGCTTTGCACCAGAATACTTGCCAACTTTAGGTCTTGTTGGGTTATCAGAAAATCTGTCATCCCACAAGTCAACCCAAACATTAAAGTTGTGGCAAATAATTCCATCATGATATTTCTCTCCGTCATCATAATCACAATCGTTATCACATTCATCTTGATGATAACCCGAAGCATTTTCGCACCTTAGAACTACATGCTGGACATAGCCAACATCTTTCATATCTATTGCTACGCTTTCAGCCATTTGTTCAAAACAACTCATATCGATTTCTAATGGTTGCTCACAACCATCACAAATTAATTTTGAATTTAAATTCCACGCACTTTCTAATGCTTCTAATTGTTCTTGTGGTTTTAGTTTTTTCATTCTTCCCCCTCTGTAATATTTCCACAATTTTGACACTCTTCTTGAAAAAAGTTTTTTCCATTTCCGCTAATATAATATCCTGTTATGTTTTCATGCAAACAGTTCATAATTTTCCTTTCTAATATTCTCTATCTATCGTACTACATCTTAATATTCCTGTCAAATAATATTGGAATAAATATTTACGAGTGCGACCTCCCCCGGAGGGGTACCGGCTCTGCCGGAAGGTGC
>MDSX01002060.1_pt1 | contig 14218 bp, 7 predicted proteins | sample 811141 | NCBI WGS metagenome assembly MDSX01 (sample SAMN05326642, study PRJNA326480) | marine metagenome | isolation source: seawater | place: Atlantic Ocean: South East | collected 2010
AAAAAGTAACGTAAGTAAATCGAAGGTTCTTTCAATAAATACCGTACCTAATAATTTAGGAACAGGAATACCTTCATATTTATATAATGTACCGCATCGAGCAACTTCACCCGATCTAGGGATCGCAATGTTTGAAGCGTACATAAATAGAATGCTTGCAAAAACATTTTTTGTTTTAGGATTATGTCCCGTAGAATTAATTAATAGTTTCCATCTAAGGGCTCTTGAATAATGAGAAAGCATTGCAAAAATAGTGGAGATTCCGAAATACCAATAGTTCATCGATGCCGCCCCCTCCCAAAACTCTTCAAATGTGATGTTTGAGTCAGAAAAACTCCACCAGATTAAAAAAATGCCAATAAAAAGGAAAATACCCTGTTTAATGTATCGATTACTTAATTTATTCATAACGTGCAAATGTAGTGAAATATATTAGGTATTATCTCTTGTGTAAGTTGCTATGAGTGTATCAATTTCATTCCCGTCATTAATGAAATAATTTAAAATAATATCCTCATTTTTCATCTCTCCAAACCCTTCTATTATATAGTTTTTTACAGTTTGTTTTGGAATTGTTAGGACATTGTTATCGGTAGTTGAAATAGTCGAAAAAATTCCTTGATCTATTCCAATCTTATAAAAATTAAAAATATATAAACCTGAATTATTTAATGAGTCTTTAGTAATCGTAACTTCATATATTCTTTGATTTAGAAGTGAAGAGTTTTCATTTACGAGCCAATCCCCTTCAAACTCATCCCTAATGTTTTTTTTATCTTCTTTTTCACATGCTGATACAAAGAATAAACAACTAATTATAATTGATTTAAAGAAGTTTTTCATTTTATTTCGAGTTGTTTTTCTTGTAGGTGTTTGATTTATAAGGGCAGTGTTTACAAGCGTTTTTGCAACAATATCCTCGCTTCAATAAATATTGTTCGGTAAAAACCTTATATCCTAGCTCGTTTAAATAATAATCTCCATCTTCAAATTCATTTCTTCCTAATCCGTCGAATTCTCCCATTTAAATAAGTTAATTTTGTTTTGTGTTTCCGGTGCTTCCAAATATACCAATTCAAGAAATAAAGGATGATTTTCTTCAAAAATACAAAGTTCAACTTTATATTCAACGTGAAGATTTAATTCATCCTGAAGTCTCAGGGAACAAGTGGAGAAAGTTAAAGTACAATGTTAATGAATATTTTAAACAGGAATGTCAAAATATAGTCACTTTTGGAGGAGCCTTTAGTAATCATATTGCTGCAACTGCTTCCATTGGAAAAATACTCAATATTTCGACCCATGGAATAATACGAGGAGAATACGTCGTAAATTCTACCTTGCAAGCAGCTGTCAAAAATGGAATGAAACTTCATTTTACATCACGAGAAGACTACAAGAAAAAAGAGAATAGTCAGTTCGTTGGAAATCTTTTGGATACACTTAAAAATCCTCATATAATTCCTGAAGGTGGTTCAAACTTATTAGGTTTAAAAGGTTGTCAAGAAATAATTCAAGATGCTGATTTTGATTTGGTTATATGTGCTTGCGGTACAGGTAGTACCCTGTCTGGGATTATATCAAGCTTACAGATAAATCAGTTTGCAATTGGGATTTCAGTTTTGAAAGGAGGTGTCTTTTTGGAAGAGGAAATCAAGAGAAATTTAGAACTATTGAAGTCCGATAATCAGAATTGGAAATTGGAAACTAATTTTCATTTAGGAGGTTATGCTAAATACAAACCTGCTTTATTGGATTTTATAAATACTTTTTGGGAAAAGCATTCAATTAAACTGGATCCTGTTTATACCGGTAAGGCTATGTTTGGTCTTTATAAAATGATAGATTCTGGGGAGTTGAGTTCAAAAAAAATAAGGTTTATTCATACAGGTGGGCTTCAAGGAATAGAAGGATTTGAGAATCGATACGATTTGAAATTTTTTCAGAAATAAATGAGGTGAAAATTCCTATATAATATTTGTTGTTTTTCAATATGCTTATTTTGAACCATTTTAAATAGAGGTGAAATTGCTCTAAATATAACGGTGTCGGGGTTTGGTGACTTTTTTTTTATTATTTTTTGTTGTATTTTTGTGGACTCTTTTGCGGGTTTTACTCGCAGTAATTTACTAAGTATATGGCAGTAGAACAAGGACTTTACCACCCCAGTTTCGAGCACGATTCATGTGGAATCGGATTTGTTGCAAATTTGAAAAACAAGAAATCGTTTGAGCACATTCAAAATGCGCTTGACATGTTGGTCAACATGGAACACAGGGGTGGATGTGGTTGTGAGCCTGAAACAGGTGATGGAGCAGGTATTTTACTGCAAATTCCTCATTCTTTCTTTTCATCAGAATGTGAGAAACTAGGTTTCTCACTTCCATCCGAAGGAGGGTATGGTGTTTCAATGGCTTTCTTTCCTATGGATGAAAAGTTAAGAGGTGTTGTAAAGTCAAGGTTTGAGGAGTATATAAAACGTTTAGGATTTGAATTGTTAGGTTACAGAGAGGTACCGACGGATAATTCAATGATTGGAGAAACTGCAAAAAGAGTAGAGCCTAAAGTAGAGCAAGTATTTTTGAAATATACTTTATCTAATGATTCAAAAGCGCTGGAAAGAAGATTAGTTGTTTTAAGAAAATACGCGATAAGAACAATTAGAAATGAAATGAAGGGTCTCGATGATAGCTTTTACATTTCTTCCTGTTCATCTAAAAAGATTGTTTACAAGGGAATGTTGCGAACAGATCAGGTTCAACAATACTACCTTGATTTACAAAATAAACAAATGAAAACTGCATTAGCCGTTGTTCATTCTCGTTTTTCAACCAATACATTCCCACAATGGAGGTTGGCACAACCTTTTAGATATATTGCCCATAATGGGGAAATAAATACGATTAAGGGTAATGTTAACTGGATGCAAAGCAAACAAGTACTACTTGAATCTACAGAATTCACACTGGAAGAAATTGATTGGATGATGCCTATATGTGACATCAAACGCTCAGACTCTTCCAATTTGGATAACGTGGTAGAATTGCTAACCTTGGGTGGTAGATCTCTGCCTCATGTTATGATGATGCTTGTTCCGGAAGCATGGCAAAACAATCCTGAAATGCGTGAAGAAAAGCGCGCCTTTTATGATTATTATTCTTCTGTAATGGAGCCATGGGATGGTCCAGCTTCCATTTCCTTTACAGATGGTGACGTAGTAGGTGCTACTTTGGACAGAAACGGTTTAAGGCCTTCCAGATATTGCGTTTTGAATGATGATACAGTTATCATGTCTTCAGAAGCAGGCTCATTAGTTGTTGATGAAAGTAAAGTAATTAAGAAAGGAAGATTACAACCCGGAAAGCTTTTTGTGGCCGACTTAAAAAATGGAAAGATTATTTCTGATGAGGAATTAAAAGACGATATCTGTTCAAGAAAACCCTATGGGAGATGGTTAAAAGAAAATAAATTAACCTTAACCGATATAGCCCGTCCTCGAAAAAAATCGAAAGTTCCCTACAGCGGTGAAGAGTTATTGCAAAATCAAATCGCCTTTGGATTTACACGAGAGGACTTGACTGAGATTTTAAAACCTATGGCTGATGCAGGAAAAGAGCCTTTAGGTTCAATGGGCGCAGACACTCCGTTAGCTATATTATCTACTCAAGCTCAGCATTTGGCTAATTATTTTAAGCAATTATTTGCTCAGGTATCCAATCCTCCCATAGATCCAATCCGAGAAGCTGTGATTATGTCTTTGTATACCAATTTAGGTCCCCAAAGAAATATATTAGCAGAAACTCCAGAGCATTGTCGCCAAATCCATTTGGACTCTCCTGTTCTATCTAATGGGCAGTTGGATAAGATTAAAAAATTAGATGATGACTCTTTTAAGTCATACATTATAAATGCAACATTTTCAGCTACAAATCGATCTGGAGCTCTTGAAAGAGCCATAGACGAAATTTGCGCCAATGCAGAAAGAGCAACTTTAATGGGTTGTAATATATTAATCATTTCTAATAAAGATATTTCTGAAAGTGACGCGCCAATTCCTTCATTACTTGCAGTCGGAGCAATACATACAGCGTTAACAAAAAAGGGATTAAGAGCAAAAACATCAATTATAGTTGAAGGTGGAGATGTTATAGAGACGCATCATTTTGCTACATTGATTGGGTTTGGAGCCAATGCAATCAACCCTTATTTGGCAGGAGATACAATAAGAAGTGAGTTTGCTGATGAGTTGAAATCAGGAAAAGTTACCATCAAAAGCTTACTTAAACAGTACAATAAAGCAATTTCAGGAGGGTTGCTTAAAATATTCTCTAAAATGGGAATATCAACAGTTCAATCTTACCAGGGAGCTAAAATATTTGAAGCCCTAGGAATTTCTAAAGCAGTTGTGAAAAAATGTTTCAAAGGGGTTGTTTCTAGAATAGAAGGGATGACATTTGATGATATAGCTAAAGAAGCCATTATAAAACATCAAAGAGCTTTCGAAAATTGGAATTCTGATAAGCATTTGTATGTTGGTGGTTATTACCAATGGAAACGAAAAGGGGAGGCCCACTTATTCAATCCTACAACTATTCATCTGCTCCAAAAATCGAGTAAAAATAACGATTTTGATACCTACAAGAAATATGCGGAAGCGATTAATGATCAATCAAAACGACATATTACCTTAAGAAGTTTATTAGAATTCAACTTTGGAGACTCAATTCCATTAGAAGAAGTGGAGTCAAAGGAAAGTATTATGACACGATTCGCAACAGGAGCAATGTCATTCGGGTCTATATCCTATGAAGCTCACAGTCTTTTGGCTGTTGCGATGAATAGAATTGGAGGAAAATCAAACTCAGGAGAAGGAGGAGAGGATGAAGAAAGATTTATTCGAAAAGAAAATGGAGATTGGGAAAGATCAGCTATAAAACAAGTTGCATCAGGACGTTTTGGAGTAACCTCTAATTATTTAACCAATGCAGATGAACTGCAAATAAAAGTAGCTCAGGGTGCAAAACCAGGAGAAGGAGGCCAGTTACCGGGTCATAAAGTTGACGATTGGATTGGTAGGACTCGTCATAGTACGCCCGGAGTAGGCTTAATCTCCCCCCCCCCACATCATGACATTTATTCAATTGAAGATTTGGCTCAGTTAATATATGATTTGAAAAATGCCAATCGAGAAGCAAGAATCAATGTGAAATTAGTGTCGGAAGCAGGAGTTGGAACAATAGCTTCTGGAGTAGCAAAAGCAAAAGGAGATGTAGTAATGATTTCTGGGTACGATGGAGGTACGGGAGCCTCTCCATTGTCATCAATACGCCATGCTGGATTACCTTGGGAGGTTGGATTAACCGAAACTCACCAAACTTTAGTCATTAATAATTTAAGATCAAGAATAACCGTTCAAACAGATGGTCAATTAAGAACAGGAAAAGATATTGCAATAGCAGCCTTGTTAGGAGCAGAGGAATGGGGGGTAGCTACAGCTGCACTTATTGTTGAGGGGTGTATCATGATGCGTAAGTGTCATTTAAATACATGTCCAGTTGGAATTGCAACACAAAATGAAGAGTTAAGAGCACTTTTTTCTGGAAATGCAGACCACGTCGTTAACTTCTTTAACTTCCTGGCAGAAGATTTGAGAGAAATTATGGCAAAACTAGGAGTTCGAACGGTTAATGAGATGATTGGTAAAACAGAGTTTTTAAAAGTAGATGAAAACATCAATCATTGGAAACTTGAAAATATAGATTTATCATCACTTTTGTATAAACCTACTGAATCTGAATCTGTAGACGTTTATAAGGTGAGAGAACAAGAGCACGATATTTTTGAAATATTGGATCGAAAGCTTATTGAAGCGGCTCAACCGGCTCTAATTAATGGAACTCCTGTCAAAGCTGAATTTGAGACAATAAATACGGATAGATCTGTAGGGGCAATGCTTTCCAATGAGGTTTCCAAAGTTTATGGAGGAACTGGTTTGCCAGATGGTACCATACATTACAAGTTAAAAGGATCTTGTGGGAATTCATTTGGAGTTTTTACAGCAAAAGGAGTCTTGTTTGAAATCGAAGGTGAGGCTAACGATTATTTTGGAAAAGGTTTGTCTGGTGGTAAACTGGTTATTTATCCTCCAAAGACATCTACTATTATTCCTCATGAAAATATGATAATAGGAAATGTTGCCTTTTATGGAGCTACCTCCGGAAAAGCGTTCATTAATGGGTTAGCAGGAGAACGATTTTGTGTTAGAAATTCCGGAGTCACAGCTGTTGTGGAAGGTATAGGAGATCATGGAGCAGAATATATGACGGGTGGTAAAATGGTTGTTCTTGGTGAAACGGGACGAAATTTCGGTGCGGGAATGTCAGGAGGTTACGCATTTATTTGGGATGTCAATAAAACTTTTATAAAAAACTTCAATCCAGAATTGAGTGATATTGATCCGTTATCGAAAGAAGATAAATTAGAGTTAAAATCACTCATCAAAGAGCATTATGAGGAAACCAAATCTTCTATTGCAAGTAACATATTAGAAAATTGGGATCAACAGTTGAGGAATTTCAAAAAAGTAATGCCAAGAGATTATAAAAGAGTTTTGGCTGAGAAACTCCAAAAATCGAAAGCTAAAACAGTAGCATAAAATAGTTAATTTAATACGCACATCCTTGGTATGCGGTAATAAAATAAAAGATAATGGGACAATCAGATGGTTTTTTAAAGTTTGATAGAGATTTACCAAAAAAGCAGAGTGTAGAGCAAAGAAAAGAGCATTACAGCGAATTTTATAAGCCATTCTCTGATAAAGAAACAAAAGAACAGGCTGCTAGGTGTATGAACTGTGGTGTCCCGTTTTGTCATAGTGGGTGCCCATTGGGAAATGTTATTCCAGAATTCAATGATGCTGTGTATAATAAGGAATGGAAGGAAGCATATCAAATTCTATCCACTACAAATAACTTTCCCGAATTCACAGGAAGAATTTGTCCTGCTCCTTGTGAAGGTGCATGCGTATTGGGAATTAACAAGCCACCAGTTGCTATAGAGCATATTGAAAAATCAATAATTGAAAAAGCCTATTCTAAAGGATGGGTTAAAGCTGAGGAAATAGTTAACAGAACAGGAAAAAAGATTGCCATTGTTGGATCTGGTCCTGCAGGTATGGCAGCGGCCGATCAGCTGAATAAAGCTGGTCACAATGTTACGGTTTATGAGCGTGCTCAAGCTCCAGGAGGCCTTCTTCGGTTTGGAATTCCAGATTTTAAACTCGACAAAAATGTTGTAGAAAGAAGAATTCAACTCATGGAGTCAGAAGGAATCATTTTTAAGTGTGGAATTAATGTTGGAGTTGATGTAAAAGCAGAAGAGCTCCAGAAAGAATACGATGCAGTCATTTTAGCAGGAGGAGCTACCGACCCAAGAGATGTATCTATTAATGGCAGAGAACTTAATGGAGTCCATTTTGCAATGGATTTCTTATCAGCAAATAGCTCAAAAGTTCAAAAGTTAAAAACAGAATCTCACAAAGGGGATGAAATAGAAAGTATTTGGGCAACCGATAAAAATGTTGTGGTAATTGGTGGGGGAGACACCGGTTCTGACTGTGTAGGAACATCCAATCGCCATGGTGCCAAATCCATAACTCAATTTGAAATTAACCTAAAACCAGGTCCTGTAAGAGCCTTGGATAATCCTTGGCCAGAATACCCATTTATCTTAAGAACTTCCACTTCTCATGAAGAAGGATGCGAAAGAGAATGGAGCATATTAACAAAAGAGTTTGTGGGAGATGGAAAAGGGAATTTGAAAGCCTTAAAGATTTCAGATATTGAATGGTTTACGGCAGAGGATGGAAGAAAATCATTTAAAGAAATTCAAGGCTCTGAAAGAGATATTCCTTGCGAATTAGCTTTATTAGCAGTTGGTTTCGTAGGTCCAGATCAGCCAATCTTAAAACAATTTGGTGTTGAATTGAATGCTCGATCCAATGCAAAAGCCAACTTAACAGACTTTAAAACATCTGTAGAAGGTGTATTCGCTGCAGGCGATGTCCGTAGAGGTCAATCTCTTGTAGTATGGGCTATTTCAGAGGGTAGAGAATGTGCTGCATCTGTCGATGAATATTTAATGGGTGAAACTTCTTTAGAAAGAAAAGATACTTCAATGTTGGCGATTTAAGACTTAGTTCTTATATTTACCCTTACAGGCGGGAATAGCTCAGTTGGCTAGAGCGTCAGCCTTCCAAGCTGAGGGTCGTGGGTTCGAGTCCCATTTCCCGCTCGAAAAGCTCCTTAATTTATTAAGGAGCTTTTTTGTTTTAAAATTTAGAGATTCAAAAATAAAACATCACTTTTTTGTAGAATATTCATTTATCAAATCATCTAGATAAACAGTTGTACTGCATCCCTTTGAAAGTACAATAGCCCCATTTAATTTCAACATAAAAGATCTGGCGGATTCCTGCCATTTCATAAAATTATATTCAATAAAAAAGCTTTCAATAGTATGTGAAATCAAGTCAAATAATTCCCTGCATATTTTTTGTAAATCCTTATAGTTAGAATCAAGTTCTTGAGAGATATTAACCAATAAACTTCCTGTTTTGTAATTTGATTTTTCAAGCTCAAATTTAGAGTTCTTTATTATTTTAATTAATCCATCCTCTATTTTAGTAGTGTTTTCAAACAATTTTTTATAGTGCAAGGATAATTTGATAGTGTAAAATTTTAAGCATTCTATACAGAGTTGTTTTTTGCCTTCAGGGAAATGATAATAAAGAGATCCTTTTGATATTTTAGACAGTTTTAAAATTTCGTCTAACCGGGTCCCATGAAATCCTTTTTCTAAAAGAACATCAATTGATGTGTAAATAATTTTGTGTCTAGTATTCAAAAAAGTTAATATTAAATCACTAAAAGTATTTTTAAATAAATTTATACGCAACCTTTTTCAAAAATAGGCATCATTGTATCAAACTCACAAAATGAAAAAAATAATAATACTGCAGCAACTGATGTTTTTAATATTAATTGTTAGCTGTCAGAATAAAACAGTTCGAATTTACAAAGGAAATTCACCCATAACAACAAGCTACGAAAAATGGAGATCAATAAAGCCTGAGATGAAATCTCCAAGAGATTTACAAAGTCCTGGAAAAATATATATGTTTAAAAATGCTCTATATATTAATGAACGAGGCTTAGGAATTCATATCTATAATAATTCGGATCCATCAAGTCCCATTCAACTTGGTTTTCTTGATATTCATTCTAATTTTGATGTTGCAGTAAAAGGAAATACCCTGTATGCTCAGTCCTACTCAGATTTGTTGATTTTTGATGTCTCAGATCCATTAAAACCAATTTACATTAATAGAGAGCTAAATGTTTTTAGCCTCAACTATGATTGTGTTAAAGAAGGTTATGATGAAAATTATCCTACAAAATATGTAGATATGAATAAGGAGGTAGTTTTAGGATGGGAATTAAAAACAATAGAGGAGGAAGTAGAAAATTCAAATCGTGATGATTTTTCAATATTGAATAACTCTTCTTTTGCAGTCTCTGAGGATATGGCGTCTTTTTCTGGAGGATCTGGAAAAGGAGGTTCAATGGCTAGTTTTACTATTCTGAATAACACCTTGTATGTCCTAGATCAAACTACTCTAAAGTACTCAAGTTTAGATAACGAAACTGATTTACCTGAATTTGAAGAAATATGGCTTTCAAGAGATGCAGAAACTTTATTTCCGCATGCAAGTAATTTATTTATTGGAACAACAACAGGAATGTTGATATATGATATAGCAAAAGATGGAACGCCAACTTACTTAAGTGCATTTGAACACTGGACGGGTTGTGACCCTGTTGTTGTAAGTGATGATAAAGCATATGTTACCTTGTCATCCGGTTGTGGATTGCAAAGGAACGAATTGCATGTTGTTGATGTTTCGAACTTATCCAGTCCGGAGCTAATAAAATCATACGATTTCGATCACCCTTTAGGTTTAGGTGTCGACGACTCTACTTTATTTTTATGCGATGATTATGCAGGGCTCAAAGTTTTTAACATTACAAACCCTGAAGCTATTAAAGATAATATGATAAAACATTATAATGGTATACAGGCCTATGATGTAATTCCTTGGAACAATTTATTAATTATGGTAGGTTCCGACGGTATTTTCCAATACAATTATTCCGACCCTGAAAATATTGTTCAATTAAGTCATTTAAAAGTTCAATAATTTAAACTTGTTTTTCTCAATTGAAGAAAAGGTATTTCAATTAAAAATATAATTTTTATTGCATTGATAAAATGTGAATAAATACATTTCTTGAAAAGAGGTGAATCATCATCCCCTTTTGTATATTTAGGACAGCAAAATCACTACTCGAATTGTATTTAATATTTGATACCGAAACAACAGGTTTACCCAAACGCTGGAATGCTCCAATTACCGACACCGATAATTGGCCAAGGTGTGTTCAAATTGCTTGGCAACTTCATGATGAATGGGGAAGAGTTCTTGAATCAAAAGACTATTTAGTAAAACCTAATGGGTTTGATATTCCTTATGATGCTGAGAGAATTCATGGTATTTCAACTGGTTTAGCAGAAGAACTTGGTGAGGACTTAGATTTTGTTTTGAAAGAATTCAATCAAACCCTAGAGAGGTCAAAATTTGTTGTAGGTCAAAACGTTGGGTTTGATATTAATATAATGGGCTGTGAATTTCACCGTCAAAATGTCTCTTCATCTCTGTCTGAAATTTCCGTTTTAGATACTTGCACAGAAACAACAGCTAATTTGTGCCAAATACCAGGAGGGCGTGGAGGTAAATGGAAACTTCCAACACTTACTGAATTACATCAAAAATTATTTGGTGTAGGTTTTGGAGAAGCCCATAACGCAACTGCTGATGTTGAGGCAACAACAAGATGCTTTTTAGAATTAGTGAGATTGGGTTACTTTGCTCAATCAGATTTGCAACAAGAAGAAGGTTATCTATCAAGATTTAAAGAGAAGAACCTTGAGCCGTTTGATTTTATTGGTTTAAATCATTTAAACCTCAAAGAGGAAAGTAAAAAGATAGCTGATCGAGATGCATTAACATCTGAACCTATTCAAAAAGTTGACGTCGAAGCAGGTTTAAATAGGTTAAAAGATGTGTCTTTCTCTCATCTTCACAACCATACCCAATATTCAATATTACAATCCACCACTCAAGTTCAAAACTTGGTGAACCAAGCTGTAAAGTATAATATGCCTGCCGTTGCGCTTACGGATTCAGGTAATATGATGGCCGCTTTTCTATTTGTTAATGCAGTTTTAAAGAAAAATAAAGTTATTGAGGCAGAATTAGCAGAGGCAAAAGAAAATGGAGAAACGCTTAACAAACAAATAATAAAGCCTATAATCGGAGCTGAATTATTTGTTTGTAAAAATCACAAAGACAAGTCTTATAAAGATAATGGTTATCAAATTCCTTTTCTGGCAAAAAACAAAATAGGTTATAAAAACCTATCAAGAATATGTTCGCAAGGTCATATCGATGGGTTTTATTACGTTCCTCGAGTTGATAAAGAATTAATTCTTGAATATAAAGATGATATTATAATTACCACAGGAGGTTTAACCGGTGAAGTTCCTAATTTAATACTAAATGTAGGTGAAAAACAGGCCGAAGAGGCACTTCTTTGGTGGAAAGAACATTTTCGAGATGATTTTTACATTGAAATTGTTCGACACGGATTAGAAGAAGAAGAGCGTGTTAATAATGTCCTGCTCAAGTTTGCAAAAAAGCACAACATAAAAATTATAGCAGCTAACAACTCTTACTATCTAAATCAATCAGACGCAGAGGGTCACGATATACTTTTGTGTGTCAAAGAGGGTCAACAGAAAAACACTCCTATTGGAAGAGGAAGAGGTTTTCGTTTTGGATTTCCAAATCAAGAATTTTATTTCAAGTCGCAAGACTTAATGAAAGAGCTTTTTGTGGACATTCCAGAAGCTATTGAAAATATACAAGAAATAGTTGATAAAATAGAGCCTTTTGTTTTAGCGAGAGATGTATTACTTCCTGCATTTGATATTCCGGAGCGTTTTCAGGATTCAAAAGATAAAGAAGATGGCGGTAAAAGAGGTGAAAATGCGTATTTAAAGTATCTAACTTTTGAAGGAGCTAAAGAGCGATATGGCGAAGTTACGCCTGAAATCAGTGAGCGACTTAATTTCGAATTAGAAGTAATTGCAAATACAGGTTATCCAGGATACTTTTTAATTGTACAAGACTTTATAAAAGAGGCTAGGAAAATGGGGGTTTCTGTTGGGCCAGGTCGAGGTTCAGCTGCAGGGTCTGCGGTTGCTTATTGTACCACTATTACCAATATTGACCCCATCAAGTACGATTTACTTTTTGAGCGATTCTTAAATCCTGAAAGAGTCTCCATGCCTGATATTGATATTGACTTTGATGATGAAGGTCGAGGTAAAGTGATTCAATATGTAATTGAAAAGTATGGGTCCTCTCAAGTAGCACAAATTATCACTTATGGAACAATGGCCGCTAAGTCTTCTATTCGAGATACAGCAAGAGCTCTTGATCTCCCATTATCCGAAGCAGACCGATTAGCTAAATTGGTCCCAGACATGAAGCTGAATAAAATGTTTGGATTGTCTGATTCAGATTTAAAGAAAAAGTTAGTAAAACCAGAGCTGATTGAAATGGCTCGTGAATTAAAAATGGTATTCGACCAAGATACCTTATCAGGAGAAACAATTCGTCAGGCAAAAGCATTGGAAGGTTCTGTTCGTAATACAGGGATTCACGCCTGTGGAGTCATTGTTACACCAACGGATATTCGAGAGCATGTACCTGTTGCTGTTGCAAAGGATTCTGAAATGTGGTGTACGCAATTTGATAACTCTGTTGTTGAAAGTGCAGGGTTGTTAAAAATGGATTTTTTAGGACTTAAAACACTTACATTAATAAAAGATGCTGTTGTAATTGTAAAGGAGCGTCATGGAATTGAAATTGACCCTGAAGCAATACCTATTGATGACGAAAAAACCTATCAGTTATTCCAAAGAGGAGAAACTATTGGTGTTTTTCAGTACGAATCTGCAGGTATGCAGAAATACATGCGTGAGCTTAAGCCTACAGTTTTTGCTGATTTAATAGCAATGAACGCGTTATATCGTCCCGGTCCCTTAGAATATATTCCTAATTTCATTAAACGTAAACACGGTGAAGAACCTATAACTTATGATTTAGAAGGGATGGAGGAATACCTGGGAGAAACCTATGGTATTACAGTTTATCAGGAGCAAGTTATGTTGCTTTCTCAGAGTTTAGCTGGTTTTACCAAAGGTCAAGCGGATTCATTACGAAAAGCAATGGGGAAAAAGATATTTTCCATGCTGGAAGAACTTAAGCCGCTCTTTATGAATGGAGGAGAGGAGCGAGGTCATAATTCAGAGAAGCTTGAAAAAGTATGGAAAGATTGGGAGGCTTTTGCGTCTTATGCATTTAATAAATCTCATTCTACTTGTTACGCATGGATAGCTTATCAAACTGCATATTTTAAAGCACATTATCCTGCAGAGTATATGGCTTCTGTGCTTAGTAATAATATGAACGATATTAAGCAGGTTACCTTTTTTATGGAAGAATGTAAACGAATGGGAGTTCCTGTTCTTGGTCCCGATATTAATGAGTCTGTTTATAAATTTACAGTAAATCAAAAAGGAGAAGTTCGATTTGGATTAGGAGCCGTAAAAGGAGTTGGTGAAGGAGCTGTTGAATCTATTGTAGAGGAACGCAAAAAGAACGGACCTTATAGAGATGTTTTTGATTTTACAAGTAGAATAAATCTTCGTGCGGCAAATAAGCGTTGTGTTGAAAATCTTACTTTAGCGGGAGGTTTGGATTGCTTTACGTCTATTCATAGGGCACAATATTTTTTTAAAAATCATGAAAAAGAATCTTCCTTTTTAGAAAAAGCAATTCGTTACGGTTTACAGCTCCAAACTGAAAAAGGCTCCGCTCAACAATCTCTATTTGGTGGAAGTTCAGATGTGGAATTACCAAAACCCCCCATTCCAATATGCGGACCCTGGAGCAGTGTTTATGCTTTAAATCAAGAGAAAGAAATGGTAGGGGTTTACATATCAGGCCATCCTCTTGATGATTTTAAATTAG
>MDSX01098706.1_pt1 | contig 14189 bp, 24 predicted proteins | sample 811141 | NCBI WGS metagenome assembly MDSX01 (sample SAMN05326642, study PRJNA326480) | marine metagenome | isolation source: seawater | place: Atlantic Ocean: South East | collected 2010
AAAGATTGTACTTGTGAAATGAAGTATGTTAATAATTTATTTAATAATATGAAAAATACTAAAAATATTTTATGTAAGAAAAATAATACAAATGTTAAGTATATATTACCTTTTGAATTTATGTTTTATTTAACATCATTTACATTATTTAGTTTTTACAATTATAAAAAAAACATAAATAAAAAAATATTATAATTTGTTATATTATATGAATTATTTATTAGGATTAACATTAGTTGGAGTAATAAGTGGATTATTTGGTGGGTTAGTAGGAGGAGGAGCAGAAATATTAATAGTTCCATTATTAACATTATTTGGTTTATTAGGTAATTTAAAAAATAGAATTGGAACTTCATTATTTATGTTATTACCACCAATTGGAATATTTGCAGCATTAAAATTTTACAATAAAGGTTATGTTGATTTATTTGCTGCTTTATATATGGGTTTAATATTTACTATTTTTTCTTTATTTAGCTCTAAATTTACATTAAATATAGATACTTTAATATTAAGAAAAATATTTGGTTTATTTACAATTTTTGCGGGATTTTATATATTTTTTAGTAAACATGATTAATTTTTTAAATTTATAAAAATTTATTGTGAATATTATAGAAATAATAATACCAGTAAATGTATTATAATTATTATAATACTTTTTTTCAATATCTTTTATATAACTTCTTTCTGGTCTATTAGTATCCATAATAGTTTTATAATACAAAAAAAATATAAAAATATTATTATTTTTTTAAATTAATTATTATTGAAAGTTAAAAAAAAGCTACCAAAATTTTGTAGTTCAAATAATCCAGAAACAAAAATATTATTATAAAAGTTATTATTAAAATAAAAAATTAACATTGATAAAAAAATTGAAAAATTACTAATAATAATAGAATTTTTTTTACCATATAAAACAGGTAAAGTATTAATATTTTCTTTTTTATCTTCTTCTATATCTTTTATATCTAATAAATTACTTGAACCAAACATACTTAATATACTTGATAAATAAATATACGGATCATTTAAAACTTCATAATTAGAATCATGCAATACACATGGTAATAAAAATGTTCCAAATGTCCAAAATATTCCAATATATATTGCTTTAAATTGTCCATAATTCTTTTTTAAATTTTTATATCCTAATGTAGATGTTAACAATATTATAAAAGGATAATTTTCAATATTATTAATTAATAAACTTAATATATATAAATAACTACTTAATAATACTATTATATTTAAATTTTTATTTTTTAATAAATAATCATAATAGTTAGATTTTTCTAAATTATAAATACTATTATTTGAATATGTATAAGTATCATACTCAAGTGCATCTAAAAAGCGATCTGTTCCATAAGTAAAAATTCCAATTGCAAATTGTAATAATATTAAATCATTATTTATTATATTTTCTCCATAATGACTTGTAGTATAAATATATTGTAATAAATTTAATGGTATTCCTAAATTACTACCAATAATAGGATTATATATTGTTAAATTATTTTTATTTAGCATATAAACATTATTTTTTACAAAAAATGGTTTATTAATAATTTTAAAATTATTAATAAATGTCATTATTTATAATTAAATACTTATTAAAATTCTAATATTTAAATTCAAAATTTTATTATAAATATTATAATAAAATTTTGAATTTAAATATTAGAATTTATTAGAAAAAAAAGAAAATGCTAATTTAGAATTTGAATCCTACAAAGATTTAATTATGTATTATCAAACTTCAATACGTAATGTTGCGCTTACAACAGCAGTTTCATTTGCAGCTTTAGGATATTCTCGTTTTTATAGAGGAAAAAGTAAAATGTATACATCAGGAATGATATTTGTTTCTTTATTAATAATAGTTACATCCTTTATATTAAATTATCATTTATATAATAGTATTCAAAAATACAAAAATTTATCAAAAATGAAACAAATAAGTAATTGGGAAATAGTTAATATTTTATTCTTTGTAAGTCATGCTATTGCAATATTATTTGCTTTTTATACTTTATATAGAGTTTCTACTGGAAATACTTTTTAGAAATAAAATCTATAAATCATATAAATTAGCCCATAATCCACCTATAAAATCTATTTTATTTTCAAAATAAAATACACTATCAACATCAGTAAATTCTATATTTAAAAAATTAAAATATACATTATAATCTTTAACTTCTATTATATTATTATGTATTAATGATGAATCATAAAATAATTTATCATAATAACCATTGGGGTAATATATTCTGTCAGTATATTTAATTAAATTTTTACTTAATTTATTTAATTGTATAGTATCTATAATCCAATTATAATTAAAATCTAAATTAAATTTACTATTTTTTACATATCCATTTAAATATTCATAATCTTTATTAAATTTTACATTTCCTGCTTTTTTAAATATATTTTCTGGATCTAAAGATAATATATTTGATTCATAATCCATTATTAGTGTTCCTTTAGTATTATTACAATCTTTAACATATATATTTAACTCACATCTTGTAACAGGATTATCACTAATAAAATCAAATAATGGACTAGTACAATTATATATATTTATACTCAAATAATAATCTTTAGAATTTTCATTCAATATTGATGATGGTGCCAAAGTCAACCCATTATCTTTTTTAATTAAAAATTGATTAATAGCATTAAATTGTTCATTATTTAATTTATAATTAATATATGTTGAAAAATCATTTACACTAAATGGTGCATTTAAAATATTTTTATTTATTGGATTGTTCATTAAACTAGGCATTCCAGTTAAAAGAGCATTATATACAAATTTTAAAAATTGATTATTATTTAGACCAAAAAACATTTTTACTATTTATATAAAATATATTAATTATTTTAAATATTAATTTAAAATAATTTTAAATTTTGAAGAAAAAAAAACAGATTTAATAAAATTATGATATTTTTAAATTTTATAAATTGTATTACATTTAAAATATAAAACATTTTTTTAAACATTTTTTTAAACATTTTTTTTATTTTTTGTTTAAAAAATATTTTATTTATTTCTATATGTATAAAAGAATTTTTAAATTTATAACAAATACTTAACTCAGTAAAATGTTTTTCCATATTGCAAATTTCAATATTTAATCTTGCAATATGTTGTGTTAATAATTCAATATTATAATTTTTTGTATCTAATAATTCTAACAAATTATTTAAACCACCGCCTGATTTATTTACCATTTCTTGATGTGCTTTAGCTGCATTATATTTTTCAAAATCATGTTTGTATTGTAGATTTTTTTTTTTATTAATAAACATATATTATTTATATTTAATCTATTTAATCTATTTTATCTATTTAATTAAAAATAAATAATAATTTTATAATAATTTTTCAATTTCTTCTTTTAAATCATCTATATTAGGTTTTGGTAATGAATCATAATCAATAGTTATTGGAAAATCTGAATTATAATAATTATACATATTTGGTTGCTCAGGAACTACATTCATCGGATATGGCCAATGACTAGTAGTGCGTAATTTTTCAAAATATTTCTTTCTTTGATTTCTTTGTTTTGTATCATTTTTTTCATCATCTTTTGGTAAATAACATAAATATTGTACTAATCTTTCTTCACAACATGATGAATCACCACAAGTATTTTGATGAAAAGTACGTGAATCCCATATTACCAATTCACCTGCTTTTACATCCAAATATAAACGATCTTCAATTAATTGTTGTATATAATTTTGATCTAATATATTCCAATCTCTCGGTTCATCTATTTCCATTGTTTTAAAATAATCTTCATGTAATAAATGACTACCTTTGTATAGTAAAAGTGTTCGTTCTTTATTATTTGTTAAACTTAAAAAAGATTGATAACAATTTAAACCTTTTTTTCTAGAAGATTGATCAGTATGAGTCCAATAAACAGGTTTACCTATATATTCAGGTGAGTAATAACAACAGCCATCAAAACTACACACAATATCATCAGTATTCCATAATTGTTTAAAAATATTTAATATTTTATGATTAGTTCTTGCTAACCAAGCAAATCGTTGATGTCCTACTTGATGATGTTTAAATATTCCATTAAAATCTATTAAATTATGTAATTCTTTTAATTCAGGTACATTAGTATGCCATAAATTAAATTCGTTCCAATATTCTATTATCTCTTCTTCATTATATACATTATGTATTATAGTATAACCATCTTCTTTTAATTGTTTAATATTATTAGAAATATCCATTGACTAATATTTATTAATATAATTTATTATATTTTTATATTAATATAAAAATATAAAAATATAAAAAATTTATATTTATATATATATATAAATAATGAAAAATTTATTTTTTATTATATCTTGTGTTAGTTGTTTTTTAGTAAATAGTCCTGTTAATATTTATAAGACAATTATTAATAATCAAGTTATTAAAACATATGAACCAATTAATTTAAATAAAGAAGATATGAATGCATTAATATTTTATACAGGTGCTAATTCATTAATACCAGCTGATATATATAGTAATTTTATTAGCTCATTAAATAATTATAATTTTTCAGTAAGTGTTGTTACTAATGACAATGATATAACAAAAGAATTTTTACATAATATAAAAGATGATTATAAAGAATTAATTCCATTAAGTCATTCATCCGGTTATGTAAATATAATAAATAGTGTTAATAAAGAGAAAAATATTAATAAAGGTATATTTTTAGATCCCGTTGATAATAATTTTTTAGTAAATAATAATAATCCTTTTTTTAATAATAATAGAAATAATAACTATAATCTTAATTATATTGAAAATATATTAATATTAAGAGCTGAAAAATCATATAAAGGATCAATTTTTCCAAAACTAGAAATACCATTTATTCCAGCATTTGCATTAAACAGTGAAAAATTAGAAGAATTTAATCCTGATTTAATTATTAATAAAATTAGTGCAGAAAATTATGGACATAGTGATGTATTGGATTCATTATGGTCTGATTTAATGCATACAACTTTAAGTAAAGGTAATGAAAATAGAGATCAATCTAACTTAGATAGTTATGTAGATTGGTTAGCACAACAAATATATGATTTTGTAAATAAAGAAAATATTATTACAAGTAATGATTCAGAAATATTAACTCTAACTACTACTTCAGATTATGAAGAATAATTAATTACTATTATTATTCCGATTAATGATAATAAGATTCCGAATAATGTAAATTTATTTAATTTTTGTTTAAATATTAAATAACTTGTTATAATAGTAATAATAATATTTAAATTTATAATACTATGAGCATATGCCATGTTTGGTGATATTTTCAATAAATATATAACTAATGTTGTTGTTATTAATAATATAAATCCAGTAAATGTTATTAATCCAATTGTTTTAAGATCATAATTTATATTTATTTTTGATTTATTAGTAAATATAAAAAATAATAAACCAATTAGTCCAGCACATAAATAAAACAAACTTACTAATAATAAACTATTTTCTTTTAATGAGCTAATAAAATTAAATAAATTAACTTTTAATGATGTTAGAAAACAAGCAATTATACTTAAAATAATCCATAAATTTTCCATTATTATATAGTATAATATAATATAATCTATTTTTTATTAGAATAATATGCAATAATAGCAATTCCAAATAGACTTATTAATATACCCATTAAACATCTAAAATCTAAATTTTGTTTAAATAAATAATACGCAGCTATTACTGTTATTATTACATTTAAATTAATAATAATATAACAATATCCAATATTTGGGCTAATTTTAAATGCATATTGTTATATTATTATTAATTTAAATGTAATAATAATATAACAATATCCAATATTTGGGCTAATTTTAAATGCATATTGTATAACTATATTATTTATAATTAATAAAACAGCAAACAATATTACAAAAAATAATAAATTTTTATCACAACTAGTTAACAATTTATTTTTTATTTTATTATTTAAAATTAAATATAAAAAAAAAACCCATAAAAATAAATGTTAAAGCTAAAAATATATTATTATCATATTTACTATTATCTATAATTTTTAAACTAATAGTACCAATAGCGGTAATGAATGTTGCTAAAAATGATAATGTTATCCAATTATAATTCATATTATATAATTTATATATTTTATATATTTTATAATATGAATTATTTTTCATTACTATAATAAATAACAATACTTAAACCAATAAATGATAATAAAATACCTAAAAATGTTTTAATATTTAATGTTTCTTTAAATAAAAAATAAGAAAATAATAATACTAATATTATACTTGAATTAATAATTAAATTGCAATAACTTATATTTGAACTTTTTGAAAAAGCTTTTGAAATTGATATATTAATAGCTAAAATAATAAAGGCTAAAAGTATTGATAAAGTAATAATAATATTTGAATTTTTATCTTTTAATATTATTTTAATAGTTTCAATATTTAAAAATAAATAAACTAATGCTATAAGTCCAATAAAAAAGAATGTAATTGCTAATGAAATATGTGTATTATTAACATTATATAATAAAATATATTTATGTATTAAAGAATGTAATGCAATGAAAATCATTGCAATAAAAGAATAAAAAATCCAATTATAATTCATTTAATATATTCTGATAAAATAAATAAATATTTTAACAATAAGATAAAATAATTTCTATTATTTCATTTGGTAATTTATAAAAATCAAATAATTCAAATAACCCATTATATGTATTTAATAAATTTAAATAACTATATGGTTGATTATAATTTATAATAAATTGTGCTTCTAAATATTCTAATAATACATTATCTATTTTAAAGGATGGTGTCCAATTATGTGAGCAAGTAATACTAGAACAACAAAAACAATCAGTAGATGATAAATTTAAAAAGCGTGGTTCAATATTATATTGTAATTTATAAAAGAAAGATAATACTTTATTATCATATATTTTATTATTTTTTGAATTAATTAATGATAAATACTTATGATAACCTATATTATTATTATTATTATTATTATTAATATTATTATTAAATTTAGTTATAAAATATGGTTTAAATGGGTAAGAATTTGGTATGTGACATTCTAATATTGTTTTATTACTATTTTTATTTGTTATATTAAGATTTAAATATTCATTATTATCAATACTATTATCATTACTATTGTTTATAATATAAACTTGAATATGAAATAATCTCAAATAATTTTGTATATTTTTGGAATAATTTGAAAAATTTTTTTCATTATAAAAATCGTGTAACTCTTTATTTACACGTTTTAAAGAAATGTGTCCCATTAAAATATATTTTAAATATTAATTATATATATTTTGAATAAAAAATACATATTAACAATTTTATTTTTCATATAATTTCTTTAAATTCTATATTTACATCATAATTTTTAATACTCATTACACAGCAATTAGAAATAGATATATAACAATTATTTTTTTCTTTAATAGTATTCATATAATTTTGTATACCTTTACGTGATGGACAACTTTTATTAAAATGATAAAATATATTCATAAATATAATATTCCAAAAACATAATGGATAATTATTATATTTTTTAATATTAAAAGTAACTCTGTCTTGAAAATATACAATATCATTTAGAAATGGTTTAATAATTTGTTCTTGAACTAAATTATTCCATTCATAAGATTGCATACTAAGACCAATTAAATTTTCTTTTACATTTGGAGTAAAAGCATCTTCAATCTTTGGATAAATTTCATTTCTATATTTTCCACGTATAGACCAATCGGGAGTAGTATCTTTAAAATATGGAACTTGATAAAGATTTGCAAATTCATAAATAGATTTTTTATAAAAATCAATCATTGGTCTTCCAATATTTACATTTTCAATTATAGATTCTTTTTTAATTACTGCTAGATTTAATATATATCTACCACGACAAACATTTGCAAAAATATTTTCTACAATATCATCTTTATGATGTCCGAGTAAAATCATATTAATATTTTCTTTAGCAATTATTTCTTTATAAAAATCAAAACGAATTTTTTTTGTAATAGATTCATATTCAGAACGTTTACTATTACTTCTTTTTAGATCTTCAATAACTTTTGTATATAATTTAATTTTATTATAATTACACCAATGAGTTAGAAAATTTTGCTCTTCTTTTGTTTCAACACGATTATTATAATTAATATGTGCTCCAATAACTTCATAACCTAAATAATGAATAATACTAATTAATATCATTGAATCTACTCCACCTGAAAGTGAAATAAGAAATTTTTTATTTTTACTATTTTCACAAAATTGTTTAATAACTCTTACTAAACCATTTTCTAAACTATATTTATATTCATGTATATGTCTATTGTCTTCTGGAATTAATTCTAATATATTTTTATAATTAATAAAATACATATTAGAATATAAAATAGAATCAATAAAATAATTTAACATTTTGTACTATATATGATTTTAATATTTATTAAAAATTTATTTTAAAATCAATTTTTAAAATCATTATTATATAATAATTTTAAAAACAATTAAACAAAATATTAAAAATACATAAAATAATATAGTATATATTAAATATAATAATGTTTAAAAACTATTATGAAAAATTAGGATTACAAGATAATGCACCAGATGATGAAGTTAAAAAAGCATATAAAAAATTAGCAATAAAATATCATCCAGATAAACAAGCAAATAAATCTGATGAAGAAAAAGCGAAAGCCGAAAAAAATTTTAAAATAATAGCAGAAGCATACGAAATTTTAACCAATAAAGATAAATATAAACAAAATAATTTTAATAATATACGCACTGCAAGAGGATTTGTAGATCCACATGAAATTTTTAATCAAATTTTTAAAGATATGAATATTGGAAGTTTTCAAAATATTAATACATCAAATAGTCGCTCAAATATATCAATAGTTATACCTGGAAATATTAGAAGTAATTGTGTAATGCATACATCATCAGTATCAATACAAAAAGGTAAGAGAGTTGAAACAATTCAAGAAACAATTAATGGTATTACTAAACAAAGAGTTATTATTAGTGATCTTAATAATAGCCAAAATATTAGATAATATATTATTTTTAACAAATAAATAGTATATATTAAAAATTAAAGATACAAATTAAAATATATCAATAATATATGTTATATTTTAATTTAAAAAAATTATTATTATTATTATTTTCATCACAAATTGATTGTTTTAGAATAAATAATAATAATATAAAAGTTGTAAATAATAATAATAAACAAAATAATATAATTATGAATTATGATATATGTCCTAGTTATTTAGAAAAATATACACAATTTTTAAATCAAGAACAAGGAGAATTTTTAGTTAAAAAAACTGCTGGAGTTTTTCCACAAATGGATAGTGTTTCTAATTTTGTTTTGCATACAAATGATATATTAATAAATAAAGTATTAAATAATAACGATTTATCAAGTGATATAAAAAAAAATTTGGTATTATTTTTAATACATATGACACAAAATGGTGACTCAACTGGATCACATATATTACAATTTTATAATGACTTGGTTAATTGTTTACTTTAAACTTATTTGTTTAAAATTGTTTAATTTTATAAAATAAAAATTATAATATTAAATAAAAAATAATATATAAAATTATAATGTCGCGCGACAACGTAATTGCAGTAGCAAAATATAAATATAAATATTATGTATTACCTAACTTAAATATGGAAAATCAATTTAATACAGATTATATTAAGCAAATGTTAGATTCAAAAAATTGTAAATTTACACGTGACAGAGGAAAGGCATTAATTATTGGACATAATATACAAAAAAAAATTGATACAGAATATGGTGTAAATGAAATATATATAAAATAAATTTAATAATGGTTTTGCAAAATATTTTGAATACTTATGTTCCTTTGCGCGCCCAAATTGAAAATAATTCTAATGGAAAGGCTAAGATTGGATGTGTCGCGTTCTCGCCAAAGTTAAATCATCAGTGCGTTTTATGCGTTTGGCCACAACCAATACAATCTTAATAATAAGGCATGTGACCAAAACAAAGATAATATTCATGCTGAAGTGGATTGTGTGCAACGTCTTAAAAAATCTGAAAAAATAGCACATATAAATTTAATAGTTTTTAGAACAAATAATGCAGGAGACAAATTAATGAATGCCAAACCATGTGAATGTTGTCTTAAAACTATCGATTTTACCTTAAAACGAAAAAATTATAAATTAAAAAATTTATGTTATAGCGATGAAGATGGTAATATTTGTAAAATATTATAATATTAATAACAAATATAAACATATTTTTTTATTATTTAATAAAAAATATGTATTTAGCCGGACTAATTCGAGCAAATCGTGCAATAGCGGCCTCTTTAATATATCCTGAACATCCAATTCAAGCAATTGCAATAAGTGAAGTATCAAGTGTAATTATACCAGTATTAAATCCCAATTTATTTCCACGTATATTAGGAACAATAATAGCAGTTATGTATCAACCTTATTTTGCCCATTATTATATTAAATCATATCATAAATTAAATAATATGCATAATGAAGCAGAAATTTGTACTTTATTATTATTTGTTTTAGTTATGGGATTTCAATATATAAATTAATAATATATTAACTATAATATTAATTTAAATAAATATTATTAAATTATATTAATGACATCGTGCCCGAGCGGTTAAGGGGACAGACTTGAAATCTGTTGTGCACAGCACGCGCGAGTTCGAATCTCGTCGATGTCGTTTTTTTTTGACACCGTGGCCGAGCGGTTAAGGCGACGGACTGCTAATCCGTTTCCCAATGGGATCGCGAGTTCGAATCTCGTCGGTGTCGTTTTTTTTGGGGATGTAGATCAATTGGTAGATCGCTCGCTTTGCATGCGAGAGGTAGCGGGATCGAAGCCCGCCATCTCCATTTTGCCTGATTAGCTCAGCGGTAGAGCGTCGCACTTGTAATGCGAATGTCGGTGGTTCGAAACCGCCATCAGGCTTAAAAGTTTAATATTAAAGCACACCCACATAGTGTGTGGGATATATTGGTTCGATTCCTTTATCTGCCTTAATTCTTTATATTTTAAAAATATAAAGAATTTTATTATAATATATATAAATGGATACTAATTATAATAATGATCATTTAAATGTTGTATATTTAGAAAATATAGAAAATTATGTAGTAATAAATGAAGAAATGTATAAAACTATAATATCAAGTATACAATGTAATTATTTATTAATTTTATTTACAATGAGCTGTTTTGCAGGATTACTTTGTAGTATTAAAAAACCAAAAAATGATTATGTTTTAATACAAGATGCAAAACCTGTAAAAGGTGAAGTAATTGATAAAGTTTAATTTTTATATATTAAAAATAGTGCAATACTATCTCCAATTGTAGATTTTAAAATTTCAATTAATGCTGAATATTTAATATTATTACTTTTAATATTAAATTTTTTATAACTATATTTTACATTTAATACTTTTAATGGAAATACTAAAAAATTGGCTATTAATGGTGCTAAAAATTTATTATATTTTAAATTAGAAATATACAAGCTATAAAGAATACTATAAAATAATAGTTCTCTCAAAAATGTAAAAAAAATAAAATATTTATATTTTGGTAAAGTATTTAAACGATTATAATATTTTTGCATTTTTAAATAAATAACACTTGGACTAATAATAAAAGCTGTAAATATTCCACGCAATGATTTATTTAATATAAAATTAGAATTGTCATAAACAATATTTTGAAATGCAAAAACATTACACATTGCAAACATATATTTTAATTCATTTAAATTAACAGCTATAGAACTATTTGTTAATATTTTTGTTTGTAATATATCTATCGGAAGAGTAGATAATCCTCCACAAGTAGCACAAGTAACTTTATATAAATAAGGAACAATACATTTCATAGATTAATATATAATTTTATATATAATTTTATATATAATTTTAAATATTAATCATAAATATATCCTCCCATGTAATCAGGCCATTGTAAATCATAAATAATATCTATATTATTATAGATTTTTTTTATGATAAAATATAAAATTATTAAATAAATCATAATTTATTCAATAATTTTATATTTAAGTTTTTATAAAGTATGATGAACAATCCATACAACTATTGCAATAAGCATACTTCCAAAATTATCTAACATTTGCAAAATTTCTATTGATCCTTGTGCTATCCATGGTTGATCATGAATATATGCCCATTTTACTGTTTCTGCTACTCCTTCACTAACTTTTGATGCAACATTATAATCTACTTCTGCTAACTTATTCATAGCAATAATTGTTATTGGTCTTGGTATATTAATTAAAAATGTCATAATATATTATAATTAATTATATTATTTTATATTTATTATTTATTAGTTTTAATATATGTTTCTTTGCATAAACTTTTAATAATTCTATTATCAATTTCTTCACTTAATTTTCCAATAGTTGAAACCATATTACTAAAATCTTCTTGTTTTAAATCATCATTTATAAAATCTGGATTGTTAGATTTCCAATTTTGTAGTGCATTATAATTTTTTCCTGATGCTTTTTTTATTGCATTTTTTATTTTTTCTTTATTTTCATCTTTAGTCCATTTATCTTGTTCTTTAATATATAAAGTTTCTCTTTTAATGTCGGTACAATGCATAGGGCGTTCATATAAACTTAGTTTGTTCATATTTTCTACTATTGCATTACTAAGACCTAATGCTAATCCATTCTTTTTTGTATAATCTAATTGTTCTAAGCTAATTTCAATCGATTTTATAAATTCATTCATATTTAATGCATCTTTGCATTGTTCATTTAAAAATATATTAATATTTAATTTTTGATTATTATTTATAGTATTATTATTTCCTACTTTCGGAATCAATTCACTTACTTGTGCTCTCAATTCATTATTTTCTTTCATTATACTATTTTTAATTTCATTGTTTTCATTTATTAATTTACATACCAAACTTTTCAACTCTTCATTACTATTTGTATCTTTAACAAGAGGTAAAATTGAATTAATGTTGTTATTATTTTTTATAAATTCACATTTTTTTTTATGAACACTTAAACTCTGACGATATTTATATGATTTACCACATTCACAAATGAATATTGTATTGTGCCTTTTTTCATCTGTGCTTGTCAACATTTTATGTTTACGTGTGTTTAAATGTCTATCATATTTACTTTTATGTGATGTATTAAAGTTACATTTTTCACAAATAAAATTTTGGTGACTTTTTTGTCCCAAATTTGTCAACATTTGTCAATATATATATGTTGACAAAAAAAGTCCCTAAATTCTTTTTTATAAAAAATATTTTTTCTTTTTTAAAAACAAAAAATATATTTTTACAGCATATATGGTTTAAATGTTAAAAATTAATAATTTTCATTTTTCAAATTTTATAAAGTATAACACATTTTAAAAATGGACATACTTTTATATGTCCAATTCCAAAAAAAATGGTAAATCATTTTTTCAAAAAAAACATGCTAAAATCAACTATTTTTAAAATGTTAGCATTTATCATAACAATAAATATTTTTGCATTTTTTCACTTTTTTATAATATATATATAATATATAAATGTCAAAAGATCCATTTAGATTTTATAGTAATAAAATGAAAACCAAAGATTTAGTAAATAGATTTGCATGTGAATCATCAAATACGCATACACGAATACAAGATGATAAAAATGTGGAATTATTATATTGTTATTTAATTGAACAAACAATAGAAAATTATAAATTATATTGTATATTAGTTAAACAAATGAATAAAATAAAAAATGATTATAAAAATAAGAAAATACCAGATAAAATAAAAAATGAATTTACAGATTTAGATAATGAAAAAAATAATTATAAAAAATTAATAAATGATAATATGAGTAAAATTGAAGATTATGTAAAAACATTACAAGAAAATAATAATAAAGAATATAATGAATTTTATTTAAAAGCTGTTTATGAAAATTCAACAAATATGTGGAAATTTGTTGAGCAATAAAAATATGTATTAATTAATATATTATATTAATGGAT
>MDSX01107060.1_pt1 | contig 14171 bp, 8 predicted proteins | sample 811141 | NCBI WGS metagenome assembly MDSX01 (sample SAMN05326642, study PRJNA326480) | marine metagenome | isolation source: seawater | place: Atlantic Ocean: South East | collected 2010
AAAATAACAAGCCCGAAATATCTTGCCCCGTCAGCTTTCCCTCGGAGGACTCAGTGTCCGCGCGCGGTGTCGACCGTCACGGTTGCGCGCGCGAACATGGAGAAGGTCGATGATGACGACGAGGATGAGGCGCTTTGCCGATACTGCTTCGACGGCTCCGACGAGGGCGACCTGCTGAAGGACATATGCGCTTGCGCGGGGGGGCAGCGCTTTGTTCATCTGCACTGTCTGAGGAGGTGGCAGCGGATGGTCATGGTATCGCAGCCGACCCACCCCGCGTTCTACGAGGACGACGTGCGGTATCACAAGTGCAACGTGTGCGCTGCGGAGTTCAACATCCCCCCTCCCACCAGGCACGAGCTCATGCAGAGCTTCACCGGCGCGGAGATAGCCGCGCTCATAGGAGAGGGTTGCGTAATCGGTTCACACCATCGGTTCTCGGAAGAGCTCGAGAGGCAACTTGAGACGATGCACCCGATACAGCGGTTGATGACGGGGTACCCGCACTGGATCAAGGGTGTGTATCTCATCGTGGACGTGAGAGAGGACGACGGAAAGATATCGCTGCCGGTACGAACGGATTCCAGCCTCGAACGGGTCCGCCAGAGGTTCCAGTCTGAGGCGGAGCAGCCAGGATACGACGGGATATCGCTGGAGATTGGGGGCAAGAAACACACGATAATGGGTGGGATAGGGTCGTTCGAGGAGGTGAAGGAAGGGGACGTCGAGGGGATAAAGGCCACGCTCGCGGCGCTCAAGGCTCCCGCTGTGTTTGTGCTCGAGTCCGAGATGGAGCCGGACTGCGGCGAGGACCACGTCACGGCGGTGAACATGTGTAGACCCGTGCAGCTCCCTCCCTCGGCTGGGCGGCACTTGGACGCTCTCAACGACAGAACCAACGGCGCGGGTTCCGACCTGGCGGAGTGGATGGAAACGTTCGAGGATCCGGAGGAGTTTGGCCCGTTTGACGAACCGATGAACGCGTTGAAGCTCGAGATGCACATGGCGCAGTTCAGGGCGACGGAGGAGGTCATGAAGAAGTATTCCGGCGTGCGCCGCGTCAAGGTTGAACACTTCATCGGTGGCCCGTGTGAGAGCGACGACATCATGTGGTGCGTCGTACCCGGCGGCATGAAGCGTGGCTGGACGGTGGTGAGCAAGACGTTGACCGAGGACGCAGGCGACGACAGCGTCAAGAGGGCCGCTTTGAACGTGTCCACCCTCGTGAACGCGATGATGCTCGCTCACACCAGAGCCGCGCGACGTGATGACGCGCAGGGAGACGTGTGCGGTGGACAGACGGTGCGACTGCGAAATCTACAGGCGAGGGCGGACCTCAACGGCGAGGTGGGACTCGCGCTGCGCTACGACTCCGAGTCTGGACGATGGATGATTCGACTGAAAAACGGAGAGGGGAAGAGCGTCAAGCCGGATAACCTTGAGCCCATGGATGGAGAGGGCGGTCGTGTGTTTGCGTTCTGGGGCGACGCGAGGTGGTCGAGGGCGCAACTGCTGGGTGAAATAGCTCGCGGACACTGGGGGCTCTGCCGCGCGGGAGTAGGCGATATCACGACCAGTACTGCCGAGCGGTGGTCGTCGCTGGAGACATCCGGTCGACTGGCGTTCGCTCCCATGACTGAGATGACGGAGGACTTCATGAAGAACGCGCACAGGGAGATGCAGGTGTTCAGGCCAAGTGCGGCGGCGGCTGAGGGCGAAGACGAGGGGGTTCAGAGGGATCATTCCGAGGATTGAGCTGTTTCGCGTTTAGAGTCCACGGTAATAGCATTAATAGTCCGACTCTCTCTGCGCCCCCGCGGTACGTTTAACCTCCCATGACGGTCGACTGGAACGCCTCCCTCTGCTCAACCTGTTCCATGTACCTGACCACGTTGGGAAACGCGCCGATGTCCATGCGAAAGAACAGCTGGCCGTACTTGATGTACGACGCGACGGCGACGTCGGCGACGGAGAGCTCCGAGCCCAGGAGCCATGCCTTATCGGCCAGGATCGCATCCACGGGCCCGAATACGTTATCAAGGTTGCACTTGCCCCTGCTCGCCTCCAGCGCCGGCCACATGGTGGCGTTCGCCCAGATGACCCACGCGGCGGCCTCGCCCCTCGCCTCGGGGGTGGGCAGAGAGCCGGCGAGATCGGCGATGTATAACATGATGGCTCCAGACTCGAAGATACCCGTGCCGTCCGCAGCCTTGCACCCGGGAATCTTGCCGAAAGGATGCACGGAGCGGTACTCGGGCGAGGACATGATCGCACGGTTCAGATTCACGTTCTTGATGTCCTGGCCGACCTCGAGCGCCAACCATTCTACGATCTGCGTTCGGCTTCCGGGACTACCGTAGATGGACGGCGGATCCCCGCCCGCGCGAACGGAGACGGCGGCTCTGCGGCGATTGGGCTTCATGGTGCACGGAGTGACGCGCGTGGATACGAGCGCGCGGGGCGCGAGGAGGAACTGGGCCATTGTTATCGCCTGTTGGTATCGCTGCTGTGGATAACGATTGTGAGATGACGTCAACGCGCTTTTCGTACTTTTGGTGCCCAATCGCGCACCCACAGACCGAAGCGCCCCGGGGCGGGGTAGCGGCCGGAAAGTCCACTTCGCCATGGCGCACAAGTACCAGATGATCAACATGAACGAGGCGGTGGACAGGGTGATCAGCCGCGCGCATCCGTTGCCCCACGAAAACGTCGCGTACGTCGACGCCGTCGGTCGCGTCGTCGCCGAGAATTTCGTCGCCCCGCGTCCGCACCCGCCGTTCGCCGCGTCAGTCATGGACGGGTACGCGGTGCGCGGTGAGGACTGTCCGGGCGTGCTCGCCTTGATAGGTGCGTCGCGGGCGGGTGCGCCCATGCGAGGCGCCGGGGACAATTCCGTCCAACCCGGACAGTGCGCGTACATCACCACCGGTGCACCGCTTCCCACCGGCGCGGATGCCGTGGTCCCAACCGAGGATTGCGGAGTGGACGGGAGCGTCGTCTCGATCGACGCCGAGGTGGACGCCGGCAAGTGGGTTCGACCCGTCGGGTTCGATATCAAGGTAGGGGAGACCCTCGTGCCCGCCGGGTCGCTGGTGGGTCCGCACGAGGTTGGCGTCGTCGCGGCAACGGGCGGGGGCGTGATTCGCGTCCACCGTAAACCAAAGCTGGCGCTGCTCTCCACCGGCGATGAGCTCGCCGAGGCTGGGGAGGTCGAGCCCGAGGCTTCGTCCGGCAGGATATACGACGCGAACCGCCCGATGCTCGCGGCGCTGGTCAGAACATCGGGGGTTGACGACATCCTTGACCTCGGCCGAGCTCCGGATGAACCCGGCGCTCTCGCGTCGACGGTGGCTCGGGCGCACGCGGACGGTTGCGACGTTCTCGTGACGTCCGGAGGTGTGTCCGAGGGTGACAGGGATTACCTCAAGGAGGTTCTGCTGGGAACGCACGGAGGTGGCATCGAGGGGGAGGTTCACTTCGGGAGGGTGATGATGAAGCCGGGGAAGCCGCTGACGTTCGCCGAGGTGAGATTGAAAAACGACGCCCGAGGGAAAAAGATGCTCGTGTTCGCCCTGCCCGGGAACCCGGTCAGCGCGGCGGTCACGTTCCACCTGGTCGTGGTCCCGTCGTTGCGGCGGATGATGGGCTGGCGCGATCCGAGGCTTCGGCGCATCCACGCGGTGGTATCTTCGGATTTGAAGCTGGACCCGGAGCGACCAGAGTATCACCGCGCGACGCTGGATTGGCAGGAGCGTCCGGTGGCGACGACCCTTGGAGCGTTTATACCCGGGGCATCGGCGGACGACGACGTGATGGGTACGCGGTACCTGCCACTGGCGCACAGCACGGGTAAGCAGGTGAGCTCCAGGCTGACTAGCATGAGGGGCGCGGAGGTACTCATGGAGCTTCCAAGGGGTCCCGGGACGGTGGCGAAGGGGACGGTGGTTTCGGCACTCGTCATCGGAGATTTATCTTCGGCGAGCGTGCAGCTTCCGGCTATCTCGCCGGAGGTGGTGCGATGAGCATGACGAAGCTATAGCGCTAGCATGAGTATTACAAGGACAACCTCCTTAGTCGAGGGCTGGAGAATTTTCAATGTCCTCCGATGCATCAGAGTTGCCGTCATCGCCATTGAGCGTGTCCTCTTCATCATCAGAAGAGAGTAAGGAATCGTACTCCTCGGCCAATTCCGGGAATTGAGACAGTCTATTTCGTAGCTCTTGACGGCCCCTGCTGAATGCCTCTGTTCGTGCAACCTTGTAAGCTTCGATCTTTCCACGGTCTGCTTGGTTGTCAAACATCTCCAACATGTGTTCCATCGCCAACTCTGGTGACACGTCTTTTTCAAACATCACGCGGAGATGCAAAAAGGTGATCCTGTCTTTCCTGGGATACCTTTCCTGCGACACCTCCCAAGACTCCTTCGAAGATTCCTTCTCTGCGTGACCATCCTCTGCGATGTGCGGCCATTCCCTAGAGCACTGGTCCAAAACCTTGACCCACACATCCTGGTACTCTTTTGAAAATCTCGAAAACACATACTGCATGGCCTCCAGCAAGTAGCTCCCACCATTACATCGTTTAGACCATGCCTCCAGTAAGTTTAGACCGCTTGAATCGCTTGAATCGCCCCTCCAAGTTATGGATGCCAACGACATCATGTTTTGGAACATTATCATCATTAACCGTATCCTGTGTTCGCCATTCTCCTCTGCCTTGCACAGAACCCGAACCACTTCGAGCGACGTGACAACTATCGTAATGTCACAGAGCATCAAACCGAGAACTACAATCCTACGCAAATGATCGTCATTTAGGCGATGCCGATGTTCATACACGGACTGAACGACCCTGTCCCTTGTTTCCTGCCGCTTTGTATTATATATCGTGCGCTCCAGAAAGTGATCCAAATGGGGTTCAGCCTGGTCGCCGAGGAATCCGAAAGCGTTAATAGCCTCATCGAAAACCAAAGGGTCCAAAGAGTCAAGTGCATCGACAATCACCTGCGCATGGGGCTTCAGGTCTGCGAGCTGTCTGCATGCGAGTTTATTTACCAACGACAGCGGATGGCAGTCCGGACGGCTCGGGGTGTTGTAGTCGTAATTTACAGCAACGAGGCGTACCAGGATGTCCATGATCAGCGTCCCATCGAAGTGCACGTTGGTTTCCAGCAGCTCCCACAAGAGATACAAACAATCAAATTGCATCTCCTGCATCTCATATTGATCAAAAGCAGCAAAACCCGGAAGGTCGCCGGCGTAGCCATCAGGATCCGAAAGCGGTATCAACCAGGAGAGATCGCTTGCCGCAACCTTTGGAAGTGAACGCACAACTTTAGTTTTGCGGTCCCGGGTATCGATGCGGTCACAGACGCTCCGCGCGGCACGCAGCTCGTCCAGTTCCCCCCCCATCTGATCTGAAAAGAAATCCCGCAGACCATCTGGCTCGTCATTCCCGTCTTGAACGAACTTTCCCAACCCCATGATGGCCTCCGCGATTACCTCAGGAACGCCACCAATCGCGATGGTCGTATGTGCATCGATGTTCTTCATGCGAGGTAAGGGTAGCAGACTGCGCAAATGAACGCTCGCCTCGCGTGGGAACTCATGAAACACGGCATGGATGACCAAAGAATACGCCATCAGAAAGTCGCAGTCCTTTCTGTCGTTCCCCATTTTCACGGCTCGATCGATTATCTCTCCGAGGCGGGGCAACAGTACGTCGCTGATTCGCCTCACGGTATCCCGCATGCAAGGGAAATCCGTTCTCTCGGGAATAAACCAGTAGAGCTCTGGATCACGAGGACCGATGAAGTCGATGTGATCATCTAAATGAATATCCATGGCACCGTTCAGGTCGCGCACACCCCCGGCGATGACACTGAGCCACGCGTCAATCATTTGTTGCGCATGGTCATCCCATGATAACCTAAAGGCACACATCCAGATGAGTCCAAGCTCTACAGTAGTCGCCGGAAGATGGTCGTCCATCGGTCGCCAAAGATTGCGAAAGTTAAAGTCGTAGTCTTCAGAGTCTGTCGCCTCGGCTCTCTCCAAGACGCGAATAAAGTCAGTGATGTGGTGTTGGACTGCCGAATCGGCACCTTCCGCACGGACCATCTTGGAGATTGCAGACGCATCGTTTCCTCTGAGGGTCGATGCCACCGCGGGAGCGTATCCCAGCATGGAGCGCCATTCCTTGCACACCAACGCGGCGTTTCTCAAATCCAAAGGTGAGCAGTGTTTGGTGATGGAGTCCACGATGAGCGACGTGATGTCTCTCCCCGCGTGCCTCATCTCCCATGCCGAACCCGATGGACGTTCGGGGGAGGATATACACCTCGAAGGAACACCATCAGCAACCTCGGGCACCGTCTTCGAGGTTGCGAAGTGGCTCAGACGTCGCGACCTCCTCGTGGGCTGCTGCTTCCCGACGCCGGCACCGTCGCCCGCGTTTTCCTTGCCCTTCGCCCCGAAAAACGCGACCCGCTGGCGCTTCGCGTCGACGGCGGCATCGCTGTCGACCGAGCGGTGCCGAGTAGATCCGGACCTCATGACTCGCGCCGGGAACTGTGCGCTTCCTCGCCTCGAACCTTCCCTCGCCCTTCGTTTGAATCAGCCAAGAAAATTTTTAAAATCCTGTCAGGAGGTGCCCACTCTCGTCACGTTCTGTTGACCGCACTCATCACTCGGGTTCTGCGCGCGACATGTGGATCCGTCCGGCGATTCTCGGCGCGCAGCCCAGCGGAAGAGCGGGGTGTGCCTCCGCGACAGTCGGCGACATGTGCCTGTTCATCGGGGGTGCTGATCGATCGCCGCGCACGTTCGACGAGGTGTGGATCCTAAAAATGGCTCCCGACTCCCCCGACGGGGTGTCTGGCGACTGGCGATGGGTCAGGAAGAGCACCACCGTGCGGGGCGGAGAGACGCTTCCCGCGCGGACGGGCGCGACTGCGACCGCGGTGGGACGCAAGGTGTACGTGTTCGGGGGACAGGAACCGTCGCAGGGCACGTGCTTCAACGACGTCGTGGTGCTGGACTGCGACTCGTGGGAGTGGTCGAGGCTCGAGATCTCGGGCCCGAGCCCGCCCCCGAGGAACTCGCACGTCGCGTGCGCGGTCAACGGCGGCAGGTTGCTGGTGGTGTACGGCGGCGCGAACCCGGAGGTCGGTCCCATGTCGGACGTCTACCTGCTGGACCTGGAGGAGGGCGCGGAGCGATGGATCCGGCCCAAGGTGACCGGCCAGGCACCCGAGCCGAGGGAGATGCACGCCGCGTGCATGCTGCCAAACACGCGGGGCGACAGGGACTGGGTGGGAGACAGGGAGATCATCGTCGTCGGAGGCAGGGGACGCGATGCCGTGTTGAGCGATGCGGTGGTTCTGGACGCCCAGAGGCTGGAGTGGGTACGGCGCGGGGATGTGGGCGCGGCGGTTTGCGCGCACACCGCTGTTCCATGGATGTTGGGCCACTCGGGCGCCGCGCTCCTGTTCGGTGGCTTCAACGGCGCCGCTCTCAAGGGTAACGATACGTGCACCGTGGATGGGACCACGCTCAAGGCGATCATGCGGGGGGTATCCAGCGACGACGCGGCGTTCGCGCCGGAGCCGAGGTTCGCGCACTCGGCGTGTTCCGTGGGCGAGAACGTGGTGGCGGGTGGCGGGATGCTGCTATTCGGCGGCGTGACGCCCGAGGCGGACCTCAGCGACGTCGCCGTGTGGGTCCCCGACACGCGACCCGGCGCGGTGCCTGCTTCCGATCTGGATTGATCGTGCCTTCACTCGTCGGTCGGCTAGCTAGACGTCGTGTCATCGATACTACATTCTTTCTAAGGCTAGTCTCGGTCGGTGAAGAACCTCTCCTGAACTTCGAAATTGCGCTCGTAGTCGGTCAGCGCGGACGCGTTCGACACCAGCGCCCGCTCGTCGTAATCCCTCCCGCCCACCGCGTTCTCCATCCCCGGTCCAGCCGCCGCGCTGAACCCCCCCGCGTTGAAGTACCCTATGCTCTTATCCGTGAGCTGCACCACCCGCTCCACGCTCGTCTTGTCCTCTATGCTCAGCGTCGTGAAGTTTACCAGACCAAAGTCCTCCACCAGCTCGCACAGACCCCTGGTCAGCTTCCCGTACCTCTTCCGCATCATCGTCTGCCCCGGCGATGGCGCCGCGGCGATGACGTCCTGGTTCCCGTCCAATATCCTGTCCGCCAGGTACTCGAGGTTCATGACGTCGGCGTAGTACTCCAGGTTGAAGTCCAGCTCGCCGTACTTGTCCATGAGGTCAACCTTCGAGAGGACGTTGACGTGCGGGGTCTCGAGGTGGAGCATGGAGGACAGGGACAGCATGAGCGCAGCTATGTACTTTGTGGGATCTGCACACAGGTGGCTGTCGATGAGGTGCACGGTGCACAGCCTCAGGTTCCACTCCGGACCAGTGATGGCAGCCACCACCTCCCTCAGGGCGTCGTGCATGTTGAAGAGCTCAACCTGGCCCGGGAGGTCGAAGAGCACGTACTTGCCCTCGGCCACGAGGGGCGTCACCCTCTCCTTCAACCAGTCCAGGTTCTTGCTCACGTACTCTATGCAGTACACCATCGCGCCGTTCGGCCCCAGGTTGAACTCTCGCTGCGCCTCTTCGAGGGTGATGAGCTCCTCGATGGAGACGGCGCACTCGTAGGGCGGATCGTGGTTGGCGGGATCCAGGTTGACGACCGCGCATGGCCGACCGGTGAGCTGGAAAAAGTGCTGGATCCCGTTGCAGTACGTCGTCTTACCACTACCCGGAGGGCCGATGACCAGCTGACCAAAACCCATCCTGCGGTAAATGCGAGTGGGGGCGCCGTCGGCTCTGCCTAAAACTATCGGGCCGACAAACCTAAAAACCGAATTCGCCGTCAGCCGTCAGACGAAAGCGCGGCGTCCACGCGAGTCTCGCGTCTCTGACCTCCGTCGAGATGGCAGAGCTAGCTATCGATCGCTCACTCCTGGTGCGTACCCTATTCTTTCCTCTTATTTCGACAGAACCCGGCGGACGCGTGCGCTCACGTGATGGTTGCTGACGGGTGCCCACTCTCGATCGATACGCAGGATGAGAACTTCGGCGGGTACCGTCTGGCCCGCGACCTTTTCATCGAGGACCGGGCCGAGGCGCACGTCCTGGAAACGTCAGCGATTGATACGTCAGCGGCGGTGGGCAAGACCCTAGGACGGATCGCACACCTGGCCGCTTCGAGACGCAATCAGCTCTTCGATCTCGGAAATCGGACCGCCGAACCCGTGCACGACCGCTTCGCCTTCGCATCCGATGACGGCATATTCCACGCCGTGGACGTGCCGCGCAGCATCGATGAACCCCTAAAGGTCAATCGCATCAACGCGACGCCCATCTCTGCCCCGGATAAGCCCGCGGAAGGTCCCTGCATGGGCCCGTCCATCGCGGGCGCGGCGACTGGCCCGTTCTGCGCGTCCACCGGCCGCGGCGACCTGTCCGTGGTGTCCGAGGGAGGGACGGTGTCGGGCTGCGCTTCGCCGACGTTTGGTGAGGATGGTGGGGGTAGACCGTTCGTCATCGAGGCGGTGCAGCACAGGCCGGGATCGATGGCCTTGCTCGTGTGGGCGGTGACGACCGGCGCGGGGGCGGCTGTTGAGCTTTTTCGTCTGAACATCGCGGAGAGTCCGAATTCAAAGTCGTGGACTCCGAGTGGGCCCGCGGTGAAGGTGGCGGAGGGAACGTCGCCGCCTCTGTGGTGTAAGAGTGTGGCATCATCATCGGCCGACGAGGTTTTCGTGGTCGCCATGGAGACGGTTGAGGGGAATAGCGCGGAGGCGAAAACCGACGAGCCCATAAAGGAGTGGTTGCCGGAGGATGACGAGGAGTATCAGGGCAACCCCGGATCCGCCATGGTGCCGAGTGATGAGAGGGGCATGGCGGCGTGGAAGGCGTTCAACGCCGAGGGCAACAGCGAGGACGAGGACGACGGCGAGCCGCGTAACCCCTTCGACGCGGACCCGGAGGACGGACCCCTCCACGTGTTGACGGTGTCAGCCCTGTCCGACGAGGTCAAGACGACCGCGCGCATGCCCAGACACAAACCGTGTGCCATCGTCCACGGCGGGGCGTGTCTAGGCGTGAGCCACGGGGTGCACTGCCTGACCGTCTCGGTCGAAGGAGACGGAGCGGCGAAGCACGTCTCCACCAACCAGGCGCTCTCCTACGTCGCCAAAGGCAAACCCAACCGAAAGTTTGTCCTGGCCACGCCCGACGGAACCTGCGCGGCGGTTGTGGAGACCAAGAGGTCCACGTTCGTTTACAGGACCCCGGCGCCGGCGCCGAACCCTCCCAAGAGCGGCCTGCATCAGATCTTCGACATCGCCGAGAAGATTGGACAGAAGCTGAGGGGTCTGCCGGCGGCAGATGTCGTTTACCAAAATTCCATCGAGGCGCCCGTGCTCGGCGCCAGGCTGGTGTGCGAGAGCGATGACGGCCAGGGACGCGCGAGGCTGGTGATCCTCACCAAGGGATTGATAGCGACGCAGGGGGTGAGGGCAATCACGAAAGAGTAGGGAGAGAGAGAGAGAGAGCGAACAACTGTCATCCGACGAAATCATCTAACAAAGTCACTTCTTCTTCCCCCGCACCAAGTTCTTGACCAGGTTTTGGGGTGAGTTGACGTGCGGCAGACCCTTGAAGTCGTTCTCCGCGATAGCCTTGGAGAAGACCTCCGCCGCGCGCTCCGCCCTGGTGCACAGCGCCTCCACGCCCTCCACGAGCGCGGAGAGTCCCTCCCGCTGAATCGCCAGCTTCCTCTCCGCCTCCTCGACCACCTTGGCGAGCTCCTCGGCATTACCTTCGCCGTTCTCAGCCGCCAGCTCCGCCGCGAGGAGGGCCTCGACCGCCTTGTTCACCTCCTCTGCGTCCTTCTTCATCTGCTCGATGGAAGCCTCGTCCTCCGCCGACGGTCCGGCGAGCGCCTGCTGCTCGAGCGCGTCCCACTGCGCCTTCTCATCCTCGAGCTGCGTCATCACCGCGGCCATAGCCTCGTTCTTGGCATCCTTCAGATCCGTCCCCGCGTCGTTGCCGTTACCGAACTTGATCTCCCCGCGCACGATCATCTCCTCCACCTTGAGCTGGAACTCGCTGAGGGCGTCCTCGAGCGACTTGGCAGCCTCGGCGCCCGCCTCAGGGCCGAGCTCCTCGACGAGACGGTCGCGTTCGCGCTTCATCTCCAGCTCGCAAATCTCCTCGATGAGCATCTGCAGCCTCTCGCTCTCCGGGAGGTCCTCGGGGATGTTCGCGTGGAGGGTCATGGCGGGATCGTCCGGCGCGAAGAGAGTGGCGGGGTCCGCGGATCGGAGCCTCTCCAGCTCGGAGACGATCTCATCCCCGCCCGTGGATCTTCGGCCCAACGCGGCGAAGTTGGCGCCCGGGCCGGCAGCCTTGGCGTCCTTGTTCTTCCTGCGCTTGTACTTGAAGCCGTCCTCGACGACGACTTCCTTGCCCGTCTTCGCCATGCCTCGAGTCGCGCGCGGTTCCGAGCTCAGCAGCGTCTGTCGGGAGCGGGGAGCGGGGAAAACGAGTCAGTCTGAATTTCAAATATTTTGCCAAAAGATGCGGGGAGTGGTGGCGCGTGCGGCGTCACGGCGCGGACGAAAGGTCCACGTGACCGTGGTGGGCGGGTATTTGTGCGCACCTGACGCGCGGAGTTGACGTTGACCGGCTCCAGGGGCACCTGCGGCGCGGGGGTCTTGGACCCGAAAATGGACCTGCGGTGGGCGGGGAGGGGCTTCTGTCAGCGGCCATCTTTTTTTCGCGCGCTTCGTCGAAGGGAGGGGCCCGGACGGCGGGGAAACGGGACACCGCACGAGGTTCGGACACTCACTTGCGCCTATCGGCACCTTTACCCTTCGCCATCTTCCTCGCGCGAGCCCGTGTGCTGACGAGACGCGACAGAAGTGTGCCTACCCGCGGTGGCTCCCACGGTCTTATTTTGAATGAATGGAAAAAAAGTCCGACCTGTCCGGTCGGTCGCCCGAATTTTGTGCATGATGGAGTTGACGATCGCCCAGGCACCGCCCACTTTGCCGGGCACGATGTCCGAGCCAGAAGGCCAGAAGAAGCCGTACGACTACCAGGAGCGGTACCGCCACGTCCGCCAAAAGCCTCTCTCGGTGTATTCCGTGGAGGTCAAGGGTGATGAGCGCACGCGCCCCGGTTTGTTCGCCAAGGTGCTCGATCCGGTGTACAGGGCAACAACCCTGGACGAGCTCCGCGTGCGTTGCGTGGAGGCCAACGCGGTGCTGAACAGCTACGACATCTTCGATCGGGTCGACGTCGAGATGGACGCGGGTCCCAGGGAGCACCCCGACAGCGCCAAGGTGACCGTCGAGGTGTCCGAGAAGAAGAAGCTCAACCTCAAGGGCGGCGCGTACGTATCGCAGCAGGGTGAGGGTTCGATGGAGGTGAGCGTGGGGCTGAACAACGCGCTCGGGTACGCGGAGAAGCTGGACGTCGAGTTCATCAAGGGCCACGAGCGATCCAGCGCCTACACCCTGGCGTGGAACCAGCCGCGCGTCGGTAACGTGGACGTGGACGTCGTCACGCGAGCGTTCCAGCAGGTGTCGTGCTCCAAGAGACTCTCATCGTTCGACGAGACGGCGCGGGGTATCTCCGTCACCGCGGTGGGCGGCGGACCCGCAACCGTGGACTACTCCCTCGTCTGGAGAGAAATCGCGGATCCCACGCGCCTGGCGTCCAAGTCCGTGAGGCACCAGCTCGGTCACTCGCTCAAGTCGTCCGTGTCCTACACCTACCAGGTTGACGAGCGCGACAGGCCGGTGCGGCCGCAAGCTGGATACCTCGCGAGGGTCAGGAGCGAGCTCGCGGGCGTGGGTTGGGATTCGCAGATGACCAAATTTCTCAAGCACGAGGCGGAAATCCAAGCGGCGCACACACCCGCGGAGGGCGTCACGTTCTTCGCGAGCGCAAAGGTTGGAGCCATGATGCCGCTGGGTCAAAACGCCAAGGACCGCGAGAAAGGAACGTGCATCGCCGACAGGTTCTTCCTCGGCGGCGTGGGGTCACTCAGGGGCTTTGAATCCCAAGGCGCGGGACCGAGCGACGAGCGCAGGCCCCCGCCCACCAAGGCTGCCGCGAGCAGTGAGAACCTCATCACCCGCGACGCGCTGGGCGGCGACGTGCTGGCGCAGCTCTTCGCCTCGTATCAGCTGGAACCCACGTGGGGCAAGTTGCGGGACATCGGCGTGTACGGGCACTTCTTCGCCAACGCGGGGACGCTGATGCCGTGGACGGCGGGTACGGGCGAGAGGGTGAGCGGGAGGGAGTTTGCGGACTCCTTCAGGGTGTCCATCGGTATGGGACTGGTGTTCCCGCTGCCCGTGGGAAACATAGAGGTGAACTACGTGCGCACGCTTAAACAGAAGAGCGGGGACCGCGTCAAGAACGGACTCCAGATAGGGCTCGCCACCGCCTCTGTGTAAGGCGCGGCGTGACTTGATTGTAAGACGATTTCAACATTTCAAAAACTCTCCCTCTCTCTTTGCCCCTTTGGCGGTTTGGCGCGGGGCCGTCTCAAAACGTTTTGGCGATTTACATCGCCGCGATGAGTTCCTCAGCCATGGTCTTCTCCTCCTTGAGCTCGGCGGCGGTGGCGTCCATGAGCGTCCTGCTCCTGTCGTCGATGGCCAGGTCCGACACGATGCTCCACTTGCCCCCGGCGCACGTCACCGGGAACGAATACATCAGCCCAGCCTCGATGCCGTATATACCCGGGGAGATGACGCCCATGGAGGTCCACGTTCCATCCGGGGTGCCGTGCACCCAGTCCCTGACGTGGTCGCACACGGACGACGCCGCGGAGAGGGCGGAGCTGAACTTCCTGGCGGCGATGATCGCGGCGCCGCGCTGCTGCACGGTGGTGACGAACTCGCCGTTGAGGTACGCGTCGTCGTTCACGAGCTCCCGCACGGGCTTGTCACCCGCGGTTGCGTGGTTGACATCCGGGTACTGGGTGGACGAGTGGTTGCCCCAGATGATGCAGTTCTTGACGTCGGAGACGGGCACGCCGGTGCGCTGGGAGACCTGACCGAGTGCGCGGTTGTGGTCCAGGCGGGTGAGGCAGGTGACGTTCTCCTTGGGGATCTTGGGAGCGTAGTTG
>MDSX01013611.1_pt1 | contig 14170 bp, 12 predicted proteins | sample 811141 | NCBI WGS metagenome assembly MDSX01 (sample SAMN05326642, study PRJNA326480) | marine metagenome | isolation source: seawater | place: Atlantic Ocean: South East | collected 2010
CATTTTTTTCAATAATGGATAAAGATACAAAACCTCAAACAATAAAACTTTAATAATTAGATTTAAAGTATATTTGCGTTGAATTAAAATCATTAAAAATGAAAAAAATTATATTATCCCTCTTTCTCATATTGGGAATCACTAACATTAATGCACAAAATTTAAACACAGAAATGGAAAAAGTAAGTTACAGTTTGGGTGTCAACGTAGCCAAAAGCGTTAAAAATCAAGGACTAGAAAGTATTGACTCTGAGGCTATTGCTCAAGCATTTACTGATGTATTTGAAGGAAATGAGTTGAAAATATCTGAACAAGAATCTAATGTTATTCTTCAAGAGTATTTTGGAAAATTGGCTCAGAAAGCTCAATCTCAAAATGTAGAAGCAGGACAGAACTTTTTAGCTGAAAATGCTAAAAGAGACGGTGTAGTAACTACTGCAACAGGTTTACAATACGAAGTATTGACTGAAGGTTCAGGCGACTCTCCAAAAGAGACGGATCAAGTGACGGTTCATTATCATGGTACTTTAATTGACGGTACTGTATTTGACAGTTCTGTTGAGAGAGGTCAACCAGCTACTTTTCCAGTAAATGGTGTTATCCCGGGTTGGGTAGAGGCTTTGCAATTGATGAATCCAGGTGCTAAGTACAAATTATTCATTCCTTCTAATCTTGCTTATGGTGAGAGAGGTGCAGGTGGTGCTATTGGACCAAATGCTACTCTAATTTTTGAAGTAGAATTAATTTCTATTGGTGGATAAATTAGTCACTAAACAATTATAAACTAAAAAAGCCCCGCATTTGCGGGGCTTTTTATTTAAAGTCTTATGCGATTACATATGAATAACTTCATCGTAAGCAGCAGCAACAGCTTCCATCACGGCCTCACTCATGGTAGGGTGTGGATGAACCGCTTTTAAGATTTCGTGTCCTGTAGTTTCAAGCTTACGTGCTACTACAGCTTCGGCAATCATTTCGGTTACGTTGTAACCAATCATGTGACAACCTAGCCATTCGCCATACTTAGCATCGAAAATAACTTTTACAAAACCGTCTTTATGTCCAGCAGCAGAGGCTTTACCAGATGCAGAGAATGGGAATTTACCCACTTTAACATCATAACCAGCTTCCTTTGCAGCCTTTTCAGTATAACCTACAGAAGATATTTCTGGTGAACAATAGGTACAACCAGGAATATTACCGTAGTCTAAAGGTTCAGGATTGTGTCCTGCTATCTTTTCTACACATATAATACCTTCAGCAGAAGCTACGTGAGCTAGTGCTTGGGTTGGCAATACATCACCGATGGCATAATATCCAGGCATATTCGTTTGGTAGAAGTCGTTCACTAAAATTTTACCTTTATCTGTTACGATGCCTACATCTTCTAAGCCTATGTTTTCAATATTAGCGGTGATACCTACTGCAGAAAGAACAACATCACATTCTATAGTTTCTTCGCCTTTCTTTGTTTTAACGCTTACTACACAGCCCTTGCCAGAGGTATCAACGCTTTCAACAGAAGAATTAGTCATTACCTTAATACCAGATTTTTTGAATGAACGAGCTAATTGCTTAGATACATCTTCGTCCTCAACAGGAACTATGTTTGGCATGTATTCAACAACAGTTACATCAACACCCATAGCATTGTAGAAGTAAGCAAACTCAACACCAATAGCACCAGAACCCACAACAACCATTTTAGATGGTTTTTTGTCTAAAGTCATAGCTTTTCTGTAGCCTACAATTTTTTTGCCGTCTTGCGGAAGATTTGGCAGCTCTCTTGAACGAGCACCAGTAGCAATGATAATATTTGATGCACTGTATTCAGATGTTTTACCATCAGCGTCAACAACATCAATTTTTTTACCAGCTTTTACTTTAGCTGTTCCCATTATCACTTCTATCTTATTCTTTTTCATTAAGAAGTCAATACCTTTACTCATTCCATCTGCAACGCCTCTAGAACGTTTTACAACAGAAGAAAAATCAGCATCAGCATCTTTTACATTAATTCCAAAATCTTCAGCATGTTTGATATATTCAAAAACTTGTGCAGATTTTAAAAGGGCTTTAGTTGGAATACAACCCCAATTTAAGCATACACCTCCAAGAGATTCCTTTTCTACGATAGCAGTTTTTAACCCTAATTGTGAAGCGCGAATAGCAGTAACATATCCACCAGGTCCACTTCCTATTACAATGACATCAAAATTCATATTTTATTGTGTTTTAAATCGGTGACAAATCTAATAAATTCTAAAACAGAAACCGAAGTTATTTGCCCAAATAACAACATTTTAAAAAGTCATAATCTCAATAGCTGTTTTAAAATAAATTTAAGGTAAGATAATTTGGCTTTAACTAGCGATGTTTTTCTTCTCAAATATATTCTTTTAAGAGAGCGTTTTTGAATTATTTTTTTCTCTAGCTTTTTGATTCTGTTGTTAGGCGTGATTAAATCGCCTAAAGGATAGCCTAAACTCTTAATTTCGTGTCTTAATAGGTAGCTAAGTTCTTGTATTTGATTTGGAGTAAATACTTTTTTGTATTTATCGACATGAAAATCATTGAGAGATTTATGAGAGTCTTGGTGGTATTTTTCTGATTCAGAGTTTTCAAATAGCTTTTCATCTGATTCATCGAGCATTTTTTCTTCAAATTCAAAGCCAATATGTTGGGCTATTTTTGTCAACCATATTTTACTTTCACTTACAAGTTCTTCGTATTTTACCTGTAAGATATTTTCCTTATCGTTAATAGCCTCAAATCTTTCATTATAAGCTTTTATAACATTTACTGTTTCTATAATAAATTTATCGCTGTACGATGATGAATGCCAACGACTATAATAGGAAGAGCAAATTGCTAGAGGATGTCTTTTAAGAAAAATAAATTTTGCTGTTTTGAAACGTCTTTTTAAATAGCCGTAATAGAATAGGTTAGTTGGTGTTTTCTCTCCTAAGAAACTAGCTTTAGAATTCGTTATGTTTTCAAATAAATACCTTACTGATACTGAAAAAGATTCAACGTTCTTTGGGTTAAATTTATTTGAGTTATTATTTTCTCTATTTTTTTCTATTTGATTAAAGATATACTTTTGTCTTAGTGGAGTGATTTTTCTCCATTTCAAAGTGCCTAACAAAGGAAACATCCAACTTTCATTGATTACTTCCACATCCGAATGGTTGTTTAATTTTTGTCCAAGTGTTGTGCTACCAGAACGAGAGAAGGATAGAATGAAAAAATAGTTTTTCATAATTAAAGCTAATATCAGAAAAAAATTAAATAAAAGATATTTCTCAAAAATAATTTTTTTTAAAGTATTGAATTATCAGATAGACACTACTATTTTCCGATACAGAAATTAAAAAAAATATTTTCTAAAAGATCGTCAGAAGAAATTTCACCTGTAATCTCGCCAATATGGTGAAGCGCTTGACGGATATCCATAGCTAAGAAATCGCCGCTGATACCACCGTTCAGTCCATCAATTGTTTTAACAATATTTTCTAGGGACAGATTTAGTGCCTCAAGGTGCCGATTATTACTTACTAAAGTGCTATTTCCTAAAGATGATGTGTTCACGAGGTCGATCATTTTTTGGGAAAAAGCTTCAATACCTTTTTTATGCTTCGCTGATATGAATAATGCCTGTGGTAGCTTTTCCTTGATTTCAGTATTCAAATCTATTTTGTTGACTACCAATAATGGCTCTTTTAATCCTTTCTCTTTTAGTAACTCCAATTCTTTCAGTTGAGTGTCTAAGCTTTGAGTGGCATCAATGATAAAAATTATTATTTGAGCTTCTAAAGCTTTTTCTACCGCTTTTTGAATACCTATTTTTTCTATAGTGTCTTGGGTTTCTCGCAATCCAGCAGTGTCAATAAATCGGAATTGTATTCCGCCCATTATAATAACATCTTCTATAGTATCACGTGTAGTACCTGCTATTTCAGATACAATAGCCCTTTCCTCATTGAGTAAGGCGTTGAGAAGGGTAGACTTGCCTACGTTTGGTTGACCAACTATGGCTACTGGCACACCATTTTTTAAGACGTTACCAATAGCAAATGAGTCGATTAGGTTTTGAATAACTGTTTTAATCTTAATCAGAAGATTATTAAATTTTTCTCTATCAGCAAATTCTACATCTTCCTCACCAAAGTCAAGCTCTAGCTCTATAAGTGCAGCAAAATTGATAAGCTCCTCTCTAAGCCCTTTAAGTTCGTTAGAAAAACCACCTCGCATTTGATGCATGGCCACTTGGTGTGCTGACTCACTTTCAGAAGCTATCAAATCGGCTACGGCTTCTGCTTGTGATAAATCCATCTTACCGTTGGCAAAAGCTCTCAATGTAAATTCACCTGCCTTTGCCATTCTAGCACCAGCACCGATAAATAATTGTATCAATTGATTTTGGATATATACAGATCCGTGACAAGAAACTTCTATGACATCTTCACCAGTGTACGAATGTGGATTGCGGAAAACACTAACCACAACTTCATCTAAAATTTTGTTTTCTTTTCGGATAGTACCAAAATGTAGAGTGTGACTATCTACTTTATTTAAGTCCTTATTCGTAAAAAATTGATTGCAAATATGAATAGCTTCACAACCAGAAAGTCGAATTACAGAAATAGCACCTTGACCAGAAGAAGTTGCTAAGGCACAAATAGTATCATTGTTGATAAACATTTGACAAAGATAGAAAGTCTTTTGCTTTTTTGTTTTCCTAATCCATATTTCATTTTAAATTTGCATCGAAATAAATACAATTACAAAAATGAGCGTATTAGTAAATAAAGATTCTAAAGTTATTGTTCAAGGTTTTACTGGAAGTGAAGGTACTTTTCACGCTGGTCAAATGATAGAGTATGGAACAAATGTTGTTGGTGGTGTAACACCTGGCAAGGGTGGTCAAACACATCTGGATAGACCTGTTTTTAATACTGTTGTAGAAGCAGTAGAAAAAGTAGCCGCTAATACTTCTTTGATTTTTGTACCTCCAGCTTTTGCGGCAGATGCCATTATGGAAGCAGCAGCAGCAGGAATAAAAGTGATAATTTGTATTACGGAAGGAATTCCTACTAAAGATATGATTACGGTCAAAGAATACCTTTCAGATAAAGATTGTCGTTTGGTTGGCCCAAATTGCCCAGGGGTAATTACTCCGGGTGAAGCAAAATGCGGTATTATGCCAGGATTTGTATTTAAATCTGGTAGGATAGGTGTTGTTTCAAAGTCAGGAACATTGACTTATGAAGCTGCTGACCAAGTGGTTAAGGCAGGAATGGGAATTTCTACTGCAATCGGTATTGGTGGCGATCCAATTATTGGAACTACCACTAAAGAGGCTGTTGAATTGCTAATGAATGACTCAGAAACAGATGCAATTATTATGATTGGTGAAATAGGTGGTCAGTTAGAGGCAGACGCTGCACATTGGATAAAAGCGAACGGTACTAAGCCAGTAGTTGGTTTTATAGCTGGTCAGACTGCTCCAAAAGGTAGAACTATGGGGCATGCAGGTGCAATTGTTGGTGGTGAAGATGATACGGCTGAAGCTAAAATGAGAATCCTTAGCGAATGTGGTATCCATGTTGTAGCATCTCCAGCTAAAATTGGCGCTAAGATGGCTGAATTGATGGGCGTAAACGCATAAAACAGAATATAAAAAATACTAGAAAAGACGCTTTTAGCGTCTTTTTTATTGGAATACTATTATTTTAGCATTTAAATATTTGAAACAATGAAATTATTAGAAGGTAAAACAGCCATTATTACAGGTGCATCAAGAGGAATAGGGAAGGGAATAGCTTTGACTTTTGCTAAGCAAGGAGCTAACATTGCTTTCACCTACCTATCATCGGAAGAAAAAGCAAAAGCACTAGAAGAAGAGTTATCAGCTTTTGGAATAAAAGCAAAAGGCTTTAAGTCAGACGCTTCACAATTTGATGCTGCTCAAGACTTAGCTGATAATGTAATGGAAACTTTTGGCACTATAGATGTATTGGTTAATAATGCTGGTATTACGAAAGATAACTTGCTAATGCGCATGAGTGAAGAAGATTTTGATACAGTAATGGAAGTCAATATGAAATCTATATTCAACCTAACTAAGGCTGTGCTAAGACCTATGCTTAAACAACGTTCTGGTTCTATCATTAATATGAGTTCGGTAGTTGGTGTAAAAGGTAATGCAGGACAAGCTAATTATTCGGCTTCAAAAGCAGGTATTATTGGTTTTTCTAAATCTACGGCTTTAGAACTAGGCTCTAGAAATATCCGTTGTAATGTTATTGCTCCTGGATTTATTGAAACAGAAATGACAGCTAAACTCGATGAAAATATTGTAAAAGGTTGGACAGATAGTATTCCGCTTAAGCGAGGAGGATCACCTGAAGATATTGCTAATGCTACGGTATTTTTAGCTTCCGATATGTCATCATATATTTCAGGGCAAGTGTTAAATGTTTGCGGAGGAATGTTGACTTAATGAGTTACATTACTACAGAATGGTCAATGCTATGGATTGTGGGCTGTATCGCTCTTTCCTACGCTATGTCTTATGTTCTGTATAAAAAGGGCGTATTCAAATCTAAATTATATTTGAGAAGACTGTTGTTTGCACTTCGTTTTGCAACTCTTTTTTTATTGACCTTTTTACTGCTCAAGCCTTACATTAACCAATTTATTACTCACAAAGAACAGCCTATAATTCTTTTTGGTGTTGATAATTCATCATCACTCGTTGCTCATGCCGATAGTGCTTATTACAAAAATGAATTTGTAAATGAACTGAATAGTTTGAAAGCCGAATTTGAGGAAGATTTTCAAATAGAATTATATGCTTTTGGTGAGAAAGTTGAAAGAAACCCTATTTTTGATTTTAAGGATAGAAAAACGAATTTATCCGACTACATAAACGAAATATCAGATGTGTATTCTAATCGCAATGTTGTGGCTAATGTTATTGCGTCTGATGGTATATATAATTCAGGCTCTAATCCTTTATATGCTAATTACCTTTTTAATGCACCGCTATACACTTTATGCTTAGGTGATACTCTAGCACAGAAAGATATAGAACTTACAGCAGTCTCGTATAATGAAATTGCTTATTTGGGTAATTCTTTTCCAATAGAAGCTACTGTATTGACTCAATTTTCTAAAGGTGAAACTCTTGAGTTAAGTGTTTATGAGGGAGATGTTTTGCTAGATAAAAAAACAACCGTTGTCAATCTTGATGATGAAGTTCATTACTTTGATTTTATACTCAATGCTCAAAGTGTAGGTGTGCATAATTACAGGCTTGAAGTAAAGCCGATTCAAGGGGAACAAAATACCTCCAACAATACACAAAATATTTTCATTGATGTATTGGAAAGTAAGCAGAAGATACTTCTACTTTCTGATATTTCTCATCCTGATATTTCTGCCCTAAGTAAAGCTATTCAAAGTAATGAAAATTACGAGATAATTGTACAAAATACAGATGAGTTTGACGGCGATTATAGCCCTTACAGTTTGCTTATTGCTTTTCAGCTTAATGTGATAGATGCTAATATACCTACCTTTTACTTCATAGGTAACTCAAGTCAATCCTTATCATTGGATTGGTTTACATTCAAACCTTTGAAATCATCACTTAATGAGGTAAGCCCAGATTTCAATTCTTTTTCTTTATTCTCATTAAGCCAAAAATGGAATTTATGGATAGAAGAATTGCCACCATTATATAGTCCATTAGCTGAATACACCTTTAATTCAGAACATCATCATCTTTTTACTCAAAATGTATTGGGAATAGAGACCTCTAATCCTATTCTTTCTTTCAGTAAACAGAACGGATACAGACAGGCAATTTGTGCTACTGAAGGCTTATGGAAATGGCGAATGTACGAGTATCTCAAAACAGATGATCATAAGCTCTTTGATGAACTAATTAACAAGAGTATTCAGTTTTTATCAGTTAAAGAAGATAAACGTCCTTTTAGGTTGCGTCATGATAAGCTTGTTTATGAGAATGAAATCTTATTAATTGAAGCAGATTTATATGATGCCAATTATGAGTTGGTTAATAGTGCAGAAGTCAGCATCTTAATAAGCGATGAAAAAGGAAATGAGTATAATTATTCGTTCAATAAAACAGCTATTAATTATTCTCTTGAATTGAATCAGTTAAATGTAGGGAATTATAATTATCAAGCTAAGGTTATATTTAACGGAAAGGAACTAATCAATAAGGGTAAATTTTCTATTCTTCCTTTGGAATTGGAAAAAATTCATACTCAGGCAAAACCTCAATTCCTTTTTGCTTTGTCACAAAAATATAGTGGCAAATCTTATAATAAATCTCAATTTTCTGATTTAAAAAGTGAACTATCCACAATAGAATCTCTAAGTATAAGTTATAAAGAAGAATCACAAAGTGATTTCATTAACTTGAAATGGATTTTCACTTTATTATTTGTATTTTTGACATTAGAGTGGTTCATAAGAAAAAGAAACACTAATATTTAACAATTCAAAATAAAACAAAATGTTTGAAAACAACGATTCGGGTGGATTTAACCCTAAACTTCCTAGATTTTTTGTGCTAGGTTTTGCAGCAATAATCTTCCTTTTGATAACTGGTGGAAATATGTTTTACACTGTTAACCCAGGTGAAAAAGCGGTAATATTTAAGCGTTTTGGAGGCGGTCTAGATAAAGATTTAGTTGTCCCTCAAGGTTTTCATTTTATAGCACCTTGGAATAAGGTTTACATCTACAATGTTAAAATTCAAGAGGATTATGAAGCTATGGAAGTACTATCGAAAAATGGTCTTTCTATAAAGGTAGATTTATCTTTCCGATTTACGCCTAATGTTACTGAGCTAGGATACTTACACGACTTAGTTGGTGAAGATTACTTAGAAAGTATTATTCGACCAGAAATCCGTTCTGTCACCAGAGAGGTTATTGGTGAGTATTTGCCAGAAGAATTGTATTCTACTAAAAGAGAAGAAGTGGAAGACAAGATTTTTGAGATTACGTCTAAATCTGTTGCAGATAAATATGTCTTTTTAGATGCTATACTTATTAGAGATGTAACTTTACCTAAGACCCTTCAAGCAGCTATTGAGAATAAGTTAAGACAAGAGCAAGAAGCCTTAGAGTATGAGTTCAAACTATTGAAAGAATCCAAAGAGGCAGAAAGAAAACGTATCGAAGCTGAAGGTATTTCAGATTTCCAGCGTATCGTAACCAAAACGATTACGCCTCAACTACTTAAATGGAAAGGTATTGAAACGACTCAAGAGTTGTCAAAATCGCCTAACAGTAAAGTAATTGTTATTGGAAATGGTGATGGTGACCTACCAATCATACTTGGTGGTGACAAATAATAGAGTGCTAATTTAACCTATAGAATAATGAGAAAGATATTAATTTTAATGAGTTTTGTATTGCCTGTAGCCCTAATGGCGCAAACTAGACCTGCTCCAAAAAAAGCGGTTGATAGGAAACCTGCTACAAAAGATAACATAAGACAAGAAAAACCAACAGTTTATTCTTATATGATAATGGAAGTAGTAGAAGTAAAGTCCAAAAAAGAGCCTACGGTTTTGCAATTTAAGTTCGAGTCATTAGACAGGAGAATTTCTGATAAATACCAAAATAGTTTTAAAAATGTTAAGACTGTTATCGATGCACTAAATAAATTAGGGCAAAGAGGATGGGAATTAGTTAGCGTTGAAAATAGACGTTATTTTCTCAAAAATAAGTTTGTCGCTAAAAAGCCTTAAAAACCATAATCATTTAAAGCCTCTTTTTAGAGGCTTTTTTTTATGAAAAAATATTCCGAAAAAATAGTTGTAGCATGGGGTGAGGCTATCTCTGGAAATACTGAAATTAGAGATTGGTTAATGAAAAATAATTACCCTGAATTGGGTTTGTTTTGCCATGCCCTTTACTTCGACAAAAGTGCTACGGATTGGCTCATGAAGAATGCACCTCACTTATTGGCTATGATAAAAGGAGTAGAGGGCAAGAAAGATGCTCTTCGTTGGTTAGAGCTCAATGGCTTTCATTTATTAGCTAAAGTAGCTAAGGCTGCTGATAACGATAAAGAGCAGATGCGATGGCTCATGCTTAACGATAAACTCTTTGGTGTTCTTGCTCAACGTATAAAAACGGTTAAAGACGATATCGAAGAAGCTAACAATGATGTACACCGTTGGGGGTATGAGTAAATTTATTTTCTCAACTTCTTCAGTTCAGTGAGTTTATCTCGAAGTTTTACTGCTTCAATAAAATCTAAGTCTTGAGCTGCATTTTCCATTTGCTTTTTAGTGTTCTTTATGGCTTTTTCTAAAGTCTTAGGATTAGAATAATCTTCTTGGCTTTCAGCAGCCATACTCATACCTTCTTTTATAGCGTAAGGGTTTAGTTTTTTGGCTAATTCATTGTCCTTTTTCTTCTTTAATGGAGTAGGAACTAGTCCGTTTTCAGTGTTGTAGGCGATTTGTTTTTCTCTACGTCTATTTGTTTCATCTATGGTAAGCTTCATAGAGCGAGTAACCTTATCGGCATACATAATTACTAATCCATTGACGTTTCTGGCGGCTCTTCCGGCTGTTTGAGTAAGAGAACGTTCAGAACGTAAAAAGCCTTCTTTATCGGCATCTAAAATGGCTACTAAGCTAACTTCCGGTAAGTCCAAGCCTTCTCTTAATAAATTGACACCCACCAATACATCAAAAAGCCCTTCTCTCAATTCGTGTAATATTTCGACACGTTCAAGAGTATCTACATCGGAGTGTATGTATCGGCAACGTATTTCAAAGCGTGTGAGGTATTTAGTCAATTCTTCTGCCATTCGCTTAGTAAGGGTAGTAACAAGAGTTCGTTCATCTTTATCTACTCTCAATTTTATTTCTTCTAGTAAATCATCTATCTGATTGAGTGATGGTCTAACATCTATCTTTGGGTCTAATAATCCCGTTGGTCTAATGACTTGCTCGGCTACTACTCCTCCTGATTGCTCTAATTCATAGTCGGCAGGGGTAGCGCTGACATAAATGAACTGATTATTGATAGTTTCAAATTCCTCAAACTTCAAAGGTCGATTGTCCATAGCGGCAGGCAAACGAAAGCCGTAATCTACTAGGTTTTCTTTACGAGAACGGTCGCCACCAAACATGGCTCTTATCTGAGGTAAAGTCACGTGACTTTCATCAATTACGGTTAAGAAATCATTAGGAAAATAGTCTATCAGACAGAAAGGACGTGTTCCTGGCATTCGCCCATCAAAGTAACGAGAATAGTTTTCTATACCTGAACAATAGCCGAGTTCTCGAATCATCTCTAGGTCGTAATTGACTCTTTCATCCAAACGCTTGGCTTCTAATTTTCTATCAGTATTATGTAAGAATTGTACTTGATCCATCAAATCATCTTGAATCTGATGTATAGCACTTTGAATTCGGTCTTTAGAGGCAACAAATATGGTAGCTGGAAAAATACGTAGGTACTTGAATTTCTCAATTACCAGATTATTTACAGGATCAAAACTTTCTATTTCTTCAATCTCATCGCCCCAAAAATGAATTTTATAAGCTATATCAGCATAAGCAGGAAAAACAGAAACCGTATCTCCCTTGACCTTAAAATTGCCCCTTTCAAATTGTATGTCCGATCGAGAGTATAAAGAAGTTACCAATTGATTGAGTAGCTTATTTCTACTTATTTTTTGTCCAGCCTCAATTTCAATAACGTTGTTGTTAAATTCTTCAGGGTTTCCGATGCCATAAATGCAAGAAACAGAGGCTACCACTATGATGTCTTTTCTTCCAGATAAAAGGGTAGAGGTAGTGCTTAATCGTAATTTTTCAATTTCTTGATTTATTGATAAATCTTTTTCAATATACGTTCCGCTACTAGGAATATATGCCTCAGGTTGGTAATAGTCGTAGTAGGATACAAAATATTCGACTGCATTGTGTGGAAAAAACTGTTTGAACTCACTATACAATTGAGCGGCAAGGGTTTTATTATGACTGAGTATTAGAGTTGGCTTTTGAACCTCTTTTATAACGTTGGCAACAGTAAACGTTTTACCAGAACCGGTAACCCCTAAAAGTGTTTGATGACTTTCGTTGTTGTCAATACCCTCAACGAGTTGTTTTATGGCAGATGGTTGATCTCCTGTAGGCTTAAAATCCGATACTATTCTGAATCCCATTTAAAGGGTGTTAAGCTGTTTCAATTTATCTTTTAATGAATCTATTTCAGCTTTTCCATTCTCTATTTTCTTTTCTATTTGAGACTTGAGTTTGTCTGCACCTTTTGAAGCGCCAAAGAAAGAGATATTGGTTTCGTATTGATTGACTTCCTTTTGAAGGTCATTGATTTTGTTTCTGACAAACTGCTTTTCTTTGTCAATTGCAAATGGATCAGACTTTGATTTTAAGTTTTCCAATTTGTTGTTGAACTTAATGTCATTCAACTCTTTTTTATCCACTTTCATTTGCTTGTACAAGCTGTCAATGGATTTTCTAAATTCATCTTCAATCTTGGTTTTATCCCTAGGAACATCACCTAAGTTTCGCCATTCTTTTTGAAAATTATCTAAAGTGTTCAAGTTTTCTTTCTTATCCTCAGAAAGTTTGAAGTCACTTACTTTTTTCAAGTAGTCTTTTTTCTTATTTAGATTATCGGCTTTTTCTTTATCCAGTTCTTTGAAGAAACTTTTTTTACTGTTATAAAAGTTGTCAAGGGCTGTTCTAAATCTTTTCCAGATTTTATCGGATTGTGATTTGGGTAAATAACCGCTTTTTTTCCAATCTTCTTGTAGCTTTATAGCCTTTTCAGATTTTAACTTCCAGTTAGCATCAGAATTAACCAATTCTTCAGCCTTCTCACACAAGCTTATTTTTTGGTGTAAGATATGTTTGTTTTCTTCTTTTTTTCCTTTGTAAAAGTCATTTTTCTTAGCGTAAAAGTTAGAAAGTGCTTCTCTAAGAAGTTTCCAAGCAGCCTTATTATCTTCTTTGCTCATTGGTGCTTGTTTCTTCCATTCAGCCTCTAACTCTTGAACTTGAGTTGTCAAGTTATTCCATTCGTTGTGTGATTTAACCTCTTTGTCTGAAAGGGCGGCAATCTTTTCACAAATTTTGGATTTATTCTCAAAGGCTTGTTTCCCTTTTTCTTTGAGCTCCAGAAAATGCTCGTTTCTTTTCTTGTGGAGTTTATGTGTTGCTGTCTTAAAGCGTTCCCATACTTCTTCTCTTAGTTCTCTTTTTACAGGGCCTACTTCTTTCCATTTTTCGTGCAGGTTTTGTAAATCTGAATGAACCTTATTAATGGACTTTTCACTTATTAAGGCTTCTGCTTCTTCGCACATTGAAACTTTTTGTTTTAGATTTCTATCAAAATCCAAGTCCCTTAATTCGTTATTGATTTTTATAAAATCATAGAATTTTTCAACCTGATGATGGTATGATTTCCAGATGTCATTTCGATAGCCAATACCTACTTCTCCAGTAGAACGCCATTTATCTTGTAAGGCTCTAAACCTTTCAAAAGTTTCTTTAATGGTTTCTTCATCCTTTATTATGCTCTCAATATCTTTGATGATTTGAGATTTTATCTTGAGACTTTTGGCAAAATCTAATTCTAAGTTTTCTCTGTATTCTGCTTTTTTCTTGCGGAATTCTCCAAATATTTTTTTAAAATCTTTTTCTAATGGATGAATGAATTTATATTCTTCTTCAACACCTTCATTTTTTAAATATTCTTCTTTATGAAGTTCTTTTTCTGTGTTTATCTTTTTGTAGAAAACAGCTTTTATAGCATCAACACTTTTGGCTACAGAATAAATATTATCAATTTTAATTAATTCTGAAACTTGCTGATGTAATTCTTCAGCAGTAAATGTATTGTAATCAACTTCTTGAGTAGGGGTTTCTTCTGTTAATTCTTCATTAACAAGTTCTGTTTCAACCTCTTTTGATTCTTCTACCATCTTATTGTTAGATTAGATTTCTGCAAATTTAACTTAAAAACTTTAATAAGTGTAATTTTTACGATTCCATATAAACCATGATTCATCAGCTTGTATTTCTAGCATTTCTTTACCATTTTTTATGGTACACTTTTTTTCTTTACCAAAAGATAAA
>MDSX01046537.1_pt1 | contig 14168 bp, 11 predicted proteins | sample 811141 | NCBI WGS metagenome assembly MDSX01 (sample SAMN05326642, study PRJNA326480) | marine metagenome | isolation source: seawater | place: Atlantic Ocean: South East | collected 2010
AAAAACAACACCTTTTTTTTTACATGAAGTTATACCGATTTTTGAAATAAAATATTTAAGCCATGCCTAAAAACACGAAGATTCAGTCAGTTTTAATTATCGGAAGCGGTCCAATCGTAATTGGACAGGCCTGCGAATTTGACTATGCTGGATCTCAAGCATCCAGATCTTTGAGAGAGGAGGGAATTGAAGTTTCCTTAATTAATTCAAATCCAGCAACAATTATGACAGATGAAGTTGTTGCAGATCATATTTATTTGTTGCCTTTGGAGGTTAGCTCTCTAGAAAAAATATTAAAAGAAAGACAAATTGATGCCGTCCTACCAACCATGGGTGGACAGACAGCTTTGAATTTATGTATCGAAGCAGATAAGCAAGGAATATGGCAAGACTTTGATGTTGAGATAATCGGTGTCGATATAGATGCTATAAATATTACTGAGGATCGCGAAAAATTTAAGGATCTGATGACCGAAATCGACATACCCATGGCACCAGCAAAAATTGCTACCAGCTATCTAAAAGGTAAAGAAATAGCTCAAGAGTTTGGTTTCCCATTATGTGTCCGAGCTTCCTTTACTCTCGGTGGGAGTGGGGCGTCTTTTGTTTGGAATAAGGATGAATTTGATGATGCTCTTCAGCGTGGGCTTGAGATTAGTCCGATACATGAAGTCGTAATTGATAAAGCTTTATTAGGGTGGAAAGAATTTGAACTTGAATTGCTTCGTGATGACAACGATAATGTCATAATTATTTGCTCTATTGAGAATATGGATCCTATGGGAATTCATACGGGGGATTCGATAACTGTGGCTCCAGCCATGACTTTAAGTGATTCTACATATCAAAGAATGCGGAATATGGCAATCTATATGATGAGATCAATTGGTAAATTTGCTGGCGGTTGTAATGTTCAATTTGCAGTTTCTCCAGATGAGGAAGAGAAAATTGTTGCAATTGAAATAAACCCAAGGGTATCCAGATCTTCAGCTCTCGCATCCAAAGCTACTGGATATCCAATTGCAAAAGTTGCTTCGAAATTAGCTATTGGTTACACATTGGATGAACTGAATAACCAAATAACAAAGACAACAACGGCATATTTCGAGCCCACATTAGATTATGTGATAGTTAAAATACCCAGATGGAACTTTGATAAGTTCGAAGGGGCAGACAGACGTCTAGGGCTTCAAATGAAGTCTGTGGGTGAAGTCATGGCGATTGGAAGGAGTTTTCAGGAGGCAATACATAAAGCAGCTCAGTCATTAGAGATAAGAAGGAATGGTCTTGGAGCTGATGGTAAGGGTATTCTTGACCAAGGAGTAATATTAGATAAGCTTAAGAATGCTTCATGGGATCGAGTTTTCGTTATTTATGACGCACTTCAGATGGGGATTCCTATTTTAAAAATACATGATATCACTAAAATTGATGTCTGGTTTTTGAAGCAGTTTGAAGATCTTGTGCAAACTCAAAAAGAGCTCGAAAATCAAAGCTTGAATTCTATCTCTTTTGATTTATTGCTGAAAGCTAAAATGAAAGGTTTCGCCGATCGTCAGATTGCCCATATGACCAAATGTGTTGAGTCGAAAATTCACGAAAAACGAATTGCCATGGGTATTGAAAGAGTATGGAAACTAGTTGATACTTGTGCAGCAGAATTTGAAGCTGAAACACCCTATTATTACAGTACGTTTGAACTTCAAGTTGAAAGTTCCCAAAAAGACTCCTTAGCAGAGAGTGAGTCACTGGTGAGTGATAAGGATAAAATTATTGTTTTAGGAAGTGGACCCAATAGAATTGGACAGGGTATTGAATTTGACTATTCATGCGTCCATGGTGTACTCGCTGCAAAAGAATGTGGTTATGAAACAATTATGATTAATTGCAATCCTGAGACTGTTTCTACTGATTTTGATACTGCAGATAAATTATATTTTGAACCGGTATTTTGGGAACATATTTATGATATTATTCGAAATGAAAAACCAAAAGGAGTAATTGTTCAACTAGGTGGGCAAACGGCCTTAAAGCTGGCTGAAAAATTAGAGAGATATGGAATCCCAATTATTGGGACAGATTATCAGAGTCTAGATCTTGCTGAGGATCGCGGAAGGTTTTCCACAAAACTTAAAGAATATGAGATACCCTATCCGGATTTTGACGTTATCACCCATGCTGACGAAGCCCGCGAGGTAGCATCAAAACTTGGTTATCCGATTTTGGTAAGGCCATCATATGTTTTGGGTGGGCAAGGAATGAAAATTGTCATAAATGATGACGAATTAGAAACTCATGTAGTAGAATTATTTAAAAACTTTCCTGGCAATAGAGTTCTTCTAGATCACTATTTAGACGGAGCCATAGAGGCTGAGGCAGATGCAATTTGTGATGGTGATAATGTTTATATCATCGGGATTATGGAGCATATTGAACCTTGCGGAGTTCACTCTGGCGATTCCAGTGCGACATTACCTCCATTTAATCTTGGGGATTTGGTGATTCAGCAAATAATAGACCATACCGAAACAATTGCTAAAGGTTTGAATACAGTTGGTCTTATCAATATTCAATTTGCTATTAAAAACGAAAAGGTTTTTATTATTGAAGCCAATCCCCGTGCATCAAGAACAGTTCCATTTATTTGCAAAGCATACGGGGAATCTTATGTTAATTCTGCAGTTAAAGTTATGCTTGGCGAAAAGAAGGTGAGAGACTTGAAATTCAATCCAAAATCTTCAGGGTGGGCAATAAAAGTTCCAGTATTTAGTTTTCATAAATTTCCAGGTGTTAATAAAACTTTGGGACCGCAAATGAAATCGACAGGTGAGGCAATTTATTTTATTCAAAATTTAAATGATCCCCTATTTAGAAAACTTTATTCAGAAAGAAATTATTATCTGTCAAAGTAAAATGACTTTATCCCTTTTCCTCTGAATCTTTTATTATTCTGCTTAGAGCCATTTTTGCTAGTTCTTCCCGAGTATATTTCTTTCTTTTTTCAGTGTTCGCCCCTAAGGTGTCTTCATTGATGTATCTCTGTAATGTACTTGTTGCGCTTTCATAGTTTTCAAAAATTCTCCCTGCATTGCAATCAGTCAAAATTTCTTGTGCATCACCTTTTTCTGGACCAAATCCCCAGATGACTTTTCCGCTCCCAATATATTCAAATATTTTCCCAGTTAATATTCCTTTGTTCTCTTTGATATTCGGAATCAATAGTAACAAACAATCTGCCGATTCTAATAGTTGAATTGACTTTTTATGAGATAGATATCCTGAATAAATAAATTCAAAGTTTCCATACTGTTTAGCCATTTCGGTTAAGTATTTTATACATTCTTTAGCTGGTCTTCCGGCGATGTTAAGGGTTATTTGGTTATTCGAGTTTTCTAAAATTTTTTTTAAAGACTGATATAGTAACTGAACAGGGTAATCTAAGGTGAGAGTTCCTGTATAAACTAAAGTATAACTTTCATTTTTAATTTTCTTCTTCTTTGAAGTGAAGTCACTTGGGTCATATCCATTAGGAATTTCCAAAAACTTTTTAGAATCAACTTCCGGAGCTTTGTTATTTAATATTCTTATGAGATCCCGACTAACAGCAAATAAACCATCTGCATTTTTAATTACACTTTTTTCGAGTGTCTTATCATACCATCTTGCGATAAAAGAGGGATAAAATTGTTCGTAGTAATATATGTCTGTCCATGGATCCCGAAAATCTGCATACCAAGAAAACTTAATTTTCTTTTTTAGATCTCTTCCGATAAGGTGCGTTGAATGCGGAGGTCCTGTCGTAATAATTGCATCAAATGGTTTCGAGTCATGCAGCTCAATAGCTTTTTTAACTGCATATTGATTCCAACTTCTTCTAGGGTCTGGAACAAAAAAATTTCCTCGAATTGCTCGAGATATTTTTTGAATCGGACCTGGTTTTCCTGCTTGATTTGCGAAGCCACTAAAGGGCACTTCTTTTCTTTTAGTTAATCGTTGGTAAATTTTAAACCAATTTGATGAAAAAGTTCTGTGAACTTTTAAATCACTTGTTTCTTCCATTAATGAATCGTCTATCAAGGGATATGTAGCAAATTTTTGATCGACTGTTAAAACCTCAATATCCGCACCAATTTTTTGAAGTTCAAGAGAAGTTTTGAGCCATCGTTGAACACTAGGACCTCCAGCGGGGGGCCAATAATACGTTATTACAAGTAGGCGTACCAAAATGTTAATCTTTTATTTTGTCTCTTGAAAACCGAAATTCTTTTAAGCCTGCAAACCCGATGCAAGCAAATAATAATATGCTAAATCCTAAATTTACTTTTTCCCCAATTATATAAGTTTTTGGTTCAAAAGTAAAAATGATTTCCTTAGTGTTTCTTGGAATAACAGCAGATCTTAAGATATAATTAGACCTCATGATATCGATTGGCTCGCCATCTGCAAAAGCAGTCCATTCTTGATTTGGAGCCGCATAATATATTTCAGAAAATACTGCAAGCTGGTCTTTCTCTAAATCTGACACAGAATAAACCATCTTATTAGGGGAATAACTCTTTAGCTCGATAAATGGTGTTTTTACGGAGTCATTTTCGTTCGATATGAACTTTATCCATTGCTCGGCATCTTCTTTTTTAATAAAATCTGATTCAAAAATTGCAGTTTTTAATGGATCAAAATCACTCAGATAAGACATGGCCTCATCCGGACTATCCGCTAATTTGATCTCTTTAGGGAACCACGCATGGCCGCATGCATTGGGATTGGCCTGAGCAGATGTACTTTTTTCCCCATTGGATACAATAAACCATTTGGCATTCAGCATACTAAATACTCCCATGTTGCCTTTACTCATTTGGTTTTCAATAAGGTCCTGATATCTGGCTAATTTCGCTCCGTGATAACCTCCGATTGATTTATGGTGAGCTGAAGTGTATGAATCTGATGTTAGATTAACTGTGGTATTTAGAACCCGGAAATGAGGGTCTTTATCTTTCATTATGAAGAGGTCAGCTGCACTCGGCTTCTGCTGTTGAACTAGTTCTTTGGAAGTAATAAGATCTTCGGACCCTAACTGATCCTTATCAAATCTCCACAAATCAAAAAGGATTAAGAATCCAAGGATAATAGCTAAAACTCCGATTTTTAGTTTTCGATGAATAAACATCCATATGGACGACGCTGCAAGAAAAACATAAAATAAGGTTTGTAAAGCAGAACTTCTTAGGAGAGATTTACGATCACCTAAAATGACATCCATTGGAAATCCTTGACTAGATAAACTTTTGTCATTAGGTCCGTCAATACCGATTAATGAAGCTCCTAATAGCCATATAAATATTGAAAACCCTCCCGTTATAAATACAGACTGCATAAGCACTTTTAGAGATCTTTCTTTGGACTCACTTAACAAGAGATCTAGCCCTTTGAACCCGATAAAAGGAATGATTACAAAAGCTATGACCAGAGCCATACTTGGTACTCGAAATTTATTATAAAGAGGAAGATGATCAAAAATAAAACTGTTAATGAACTCGAGATGCTTTCCCCAAGCTAGGATAAATGTGATTATAAGCGTACTTACTGCTCCCCATAATAAGGGGCCTCTTATTAAAAAAAGACCGATAATAAAGAATAAAAAAACTACTGCTCCGATATAATATGCACCATTCACTAAAGATTGATCTCCAAAGTATAAGACGCTTCCAGCATATTGATTAGCCACATTTTTTGCCTGAGATCTTGGCATTTGTTGTGAAAAATTGGTTGTTAATACATCAACTATTTCTGTCTCACTATAATCTTGTTTCGCTCCTCCTCCTGTTGCATTTGGTATCACAAGGTTTACAGTTTCTCCAATTCCGTATGACCAATTCATGGCGTAATCAAAATCTAAACCACCTGACTCAACTGTTTCTTTATTCTCAATCAGTGCAGAATGGCCTCCTCTCATGGATTCTTGAGTGTACGAATAGGATGACCAGAGATTTCCAAAATTCGGTCCGATGCCAATAAAAGCTGAACAGATAAGCAATACCACTCGCTTTAACCAATATTTTAATTCATTAATTCGATACGAGTTAATGCCAAAAGAGATCACCATCGCTATTATTGGTAAAGCGGTGTAATAAGTAATTTGAAAGTGATTTGCATGGATACTGAGACCAGTGAACAAAGCAGTTAAAGCAAAACCAAGCCAAAGTCTACCTTTTAGGGTTAAAAGAACACCCATTAGTAGAGGGGCTATATATATTGCAGTTCGAATTTTAGCATTATGGCCGGCAGCTAGGGATATTATAAAAAAAGCTGAAAAACCGAAAGCTAAAGCGCCGATTAATGAAATTGATGGTCTAACTTTTTGACTCCTGAGTAAGGCGAAAAAACCAAGCATTAGGGAAATTATAATGTAAATACCGGATTTTTCAATAAAGATTGTATTTATGGTTTTTTGAACATATGTCAACCAATTATTTGGATAATTCGTTGCAATTTGAAATGTTGGCATTCCTGAGAACATTGAATTCGTCCAGAGGGGTTCTTGATTATTCTCAGCTCGAAATTCTCTTATTTCGCGGCCCTTTGCAAGACCCATTAGAATATCATCTTGAGCAATAGTTTGATTTTCAAAGATGACGGGCCAAAAATAGACCACTGCAGATAAGAAAATTATTATTGGAGATAGGGTAGAAAATGTAAAATATTTTTTCATCGGTTCAGTTGAGTAATTGACATTATAAATCGATAGAGCAATGTTACGAACAAAACATCGTTACTTTGATCTAAATATGATTCTGAATTCTCTTCCTAACGCTATTATTGCAGGTGCGCCCAAATGTGGTACCAGTTCCTTATATTTTTGGCTATCTGCCCACCCAGAGGTAAAAGCTTCAATGGTAAAAGAGACTTTCTTTTTTGCTGATGAAGTGAATAGATTTAATAGAAATGCAAATATTATTGAGCATTCTCTTCAGGAGTACAGTTCATATTTTCTCTCAAAGAAACCCAATCAAGAAAAAATCAGGCTCGAAGCTACGGCACCATATATATATTTTGAAAATGCGTTAAACCATATTCCAAAATTACCATCAAACCCTAAGGTTATTTTTGTTTTGCGAGAACCTTCGGCTCGCTTGTATTCGCAATATAGGTTTGAACGTTTTCGAACAAAACGGATTCAGATGACTTGGGAAGAATATTCAAAGAGCGATAAATTAAAACTGCATGGTGACTACGAATTTTATCTAAATAAATGGGTCGAATCTATCGGAAAGGATCGAATATATGTTTGCACTTTTGAATCTTTAGTGAGTGATCCAAAAGAATGTATCCGTGATATGTCTAGTTTTTTGGGTATTGATTCTATTTTTTATGACAATTATGATTTTATCCAGCATAATGAAACCGTTGCGATAAAAAATAAATTTATTCACAGACTAGGATTAATACTTCAGCGATATGTGCCACACGGGATTCAAGAAAAAATATTACCCTTTTATTTGAGGATTAACTCGGGAAAAATGCCATCAAAAGATCCTTCTGATAAGGAAATTCTGAAATCGGTAAAATCGGATTATCAAGATTCTATTTTGAGATTAAAAGAATTATTTCCCAATCTAAATCTTGAATCGTGGGCATAGTAAAACGTCAATCGTTTTTAAATTTGATTTCAGGCTATATCGGTGTTTTTTTTGCTGCCATCAATGGTCTTATTCTTTTTCCTTGGGCATTTCCTGAAAGCCCTGAAGAAATGGGACTCATTAGGTGGGTTATTTCGGCATCTTTATTATTAGGAGCAATATCTCATTTGGGGTGGCCACAGACCATCGTAACATATTTTCCAAGAGTAAACCCTTTGATGCATTCTAAGATTATTCACAAAGGCCTGTTGGCTTCTGGAATATGTCTTTTGACTCTTTTGTTCGTTGCTTTTGTTATTGGAGATCCCTTAATTAATTTTTTAATGAAAGGTCATTTTGATTCCAGCTTTTGGTTCATTTTTCCTTTAGCTGGGACATATGTAATTTTTGAAATGTATTCATCTCAATTAATTCATAATCAAGATGTGGTTCTTCCTTATTGGTTAAAAGATACAGGAAGAAAGCTATTGCTGACAATCCTTTTGATAGCTTTTGGTTTAGATATTGTTTCTAATCTCGAAATCTTTTTGATTCTTTTGATGTTGGGTTATGCTTTTTATGCACTATTAATATTTACCGTTGCAAAAAAGATCAAATATTCGTCAATAAACCTGACCAGTGTCTGGCCTAAAAAAGAAATGTTTAGCTACAGTATTGTTATGCTGATGACTGTCGGAGCGCAAATGTGTTTTGGTCAACTTGATATTTTAATGATTGGAAGTTTTTTAGGTTTAAAGGAAGTAGCTCAGTACAGTATTGCATTTAGCTTTGGAATAGTAGTTGCCATGCCAATGAAGGCAATGAATGCATCGTTACGCCCCATTATATCTAAGAATGTTGCAGAGGAAAACTGGAAAGATCTGCGTCATATTGGAATGCGAAGTTTAAATGCGCAGTGGATAATCTCCTCTTTTTTATTTTTAGTTGTATTGTCTTTAAGTCCATGGATATTCAATTTGTTACCGGAGTCATATCAAGGAGGTCAATCTGCTTTATTCTGGGTTGCAGCTGCTCAGCTTGTTAATGTTTCGACAGGTCCTAGTGGATTGGTATTAGTTGCATCAAAAAAATTTCGTTGGGAGTTGTATGCAAATTTAGTTTTGATTTTGTTTGCTATAATTGCAGGGGCTTATTACATACCATCTGGAGGATTGAAGGGGGCTGCCCAAATATTTTTTGGCGCTGTGGTTCTTTACAATTTAGTTAAATTCTTAGCTTTATATCGGCTAACTGGGGATTTTTGGTTAGGTATGAATTTTTTTAAATCATTTGCATGGTTCGCCTTACCTGCAGTTTTACATTTTTTATTTTGGGACTTATTTTTTGTTCTTGATTATAAAATTTTAATTTTTGATAAACTGCTTTATTCGCTTGTTGAAATATTACTTATTCTAATTTGGACTCTTATTGGTGTTTACATTTTAAATTTATCTCAGGATCTTAAAAAATTAATAAATAGAATATTAAACTGGACAAGAAAATGATTTTGTGGTTAACGTATTGGTATCCTGACAAAGAAAATCCGATTCGCGGAAACTTTATTCGTGCTCAATGGAAGGCTGCTAAGCTCGCTGGTTGCAATGTTGAATTGCTATTTGTAGATATTGCAAAAGGAAAGGGTTTAATGGATGTTAATTGGCTTAAGGGGCAGGATGATGAAATAATATTAAGGGTTAGATCTCGAGCATGGAAAACTATTTATCATACCCCGATTTGGGCGGCAAGAATGGTCTCAAAGAAGTGGTTTTTAAAAACAGGTCTCGATCGACCAAAAATTATTCATTCTAATGTGGTTTTTCCTGCTGGTCTACTCGCAGAGCAATTATCCCGAAAATGGAATATTCCTTTTATTATTTCCGAACATTGGTCAAAAGCAGGTGGTTGGACACGACATAAACTTTTTGGAAAAAAAGTCCGTTCTGCATATGAGGAAGCATGTATTATACTCCCGGTTTCCGATCATTTATCTGAAGATCTTCAGAAAAGATTACCGGAAATCCCAAATAATTCATTCAGAGTTATTCCAAACGCGATAGATATGAATTCATTTAATTATGTTCAGAGGGAATTGAAATCAAAAAAGGAAACATTTAAAATTTTGGGAGTTGCAAGTCTGATCAAGGGGAATGCGGAAATTAAAAGAGTTGATTTTGCTTTGGAGGCTTTGGCAATTTTAAAAAGAAGACAGCCCAATGTAAAGTGGATATACACACATGTAGGCAAGGGTGATCGTATCAATAGGCTAAAGGATTACTCAAAGGGGCTAGGGGTTTATGATGATGTAAAATGGATTGATTCATTAAAACCAGCAGAGCTCTTCCGAGAATATGCTCAAGCTGATATCCTTTTACATCCGACGAAATCAGAAACCTTCGGGATTGTTGTTTTAGAGGCGATTCAAACGGGTCTTAATGTTGTTACGACTGATATTCCGGCTTTTAAGTCATGGGTGAATGATAAAACAGGTATCAAAACGGAATTAAATCCCAATGCAATTGCGGATGGAGTACAAATTATCTGGGAGAACCCAAAAAAAATTGAAAAAGATGTAATTGATTCCAGAATTTATAAACCAAACCAAGTTGGAGAGCAAATAAAAGAAGTTTACGATAATTTAATTGACTCGAGTCCAAATAGTTGATCTTCCGATAAATCTTAGTCCACCCAAATAACCCTTAAAATACAAAGATCCATTTTCTTGGATTTTAGCAAAGCACGAATAAGTTTTACCGGATTTTGTATTGTAAATATTACCACCAGACCATTCTTGAACATCTCTATTCCACTTCAAACCAGTTAGAATTGTTGTTCCTTTCAAAATTCGTGATCTTAAAGCTTTATTAGGATTAAAGTTATCCAATTTTGGAGATGTCCCATCTGGGTTTTTATTATCAGCTAGGTATACGATTTTACCTCGGTATTCATCCCCTACTTGGTAAACTTCCACTTTTCCGCTTTTTTTTTGATCATAATATGTCCACCATGTCCCGATAATTTCATTGCTGCTCTGTCCCCAAAGGCTGCTTCCAAAAATGAACATTATGGCAGAAAAACTATATTTTGGCATTCTTTAATCGCATAATTCTTTATTTGTTTATTTATTGAGTATGGCCGAAATAAAAATAGGCCATGCAATTGCATGACCTATTGATTAAATTCCTTTGATATTTAATTACCCAACATCTCGTCTTTGAGGCTTTCTTGAGCAGGGATATTTCCTAACCAAATGCTAAATAATGCTTGCTTAAAAGCCAATCCTTCAAATTTACCTAGTTGTTTGTCATTTTTAGATAAATATACCGCGTCTCCTGAATGATAGTTTAGCCCAATGACATCACCTTTCTTGAATTCATCTTTTAAAAAGTCTTTGAATTTTTGAACATCATTTGCGGTTGATTTACCTGATGAGGCATTTTTAAAACCCTCTTCTAGGGCATCAATAAAGCGTTCTTGGGTAACCAATTTTGAAGCAATTTCAATGCGAATACCCATTTCCTCATCAGCCATAATTATTTTATCGGCATCCGAAGTTTTGGACTGCACATAAAGTGCTCCAACATAAAGATCTAAGAAGATTAGTTTTGTACGCAAACCCCCTCCATTTAATATTGTTTTTTTCCCATTCACAGATATCGCCGTTGGAAAATCGATACCCTCAATATTTTTTGTCTGTGCCTGCGAGCTCAAACTAAATATTAGCGCTCCGGCGAGTAAAAATACTTTTAGTGTTTTCATTTTTTATTAGTAAAAATTAATTAGTTAATATTTATTGTGATGAAGTTACGCGGTTTTTTGCTTCTGCTAAGCTTGCATTAAACTCAAACCCAATAATTAGTCCAATTGCATTTACGTAAATCCATAGTTGGACTATAATTAAAGTACCTATAGACCCGTAAAACTGGTTGTACGTGGCAAAGTGAGTAATGTAAGTACTGAATAATGTTGATGACATTATAATAAGTAACGTTGCCAATAATGCCCCTGGTGATATAAATCTCCATGGTGCCGATCTCATCGGGCCAAAATAAAAAAGCATTGAAATTGCTAGCAGAATTACAATTAAAAGTATAATATTTCTTAGCCAAATTAGAAGGGTGGAAACGGATAAGCCCATCCAGCTTTCTTGAATGAATTCATCGAGAAATGATTTAGATATTGTAATCAAGGAAATTCCCAGAATGATTAAAAGTGCAAGAGTAATTGTTAATGTAAATGCAGCTAAGTATTGGGACCAAAAGCCTCTAAAATTTAGTTTATGAATACTTAATCCAAAATTCCCAATTAGAGCAAGAGTTCCATTTGTCGCAAATACAAGTGTAGCAAGAATTGTTACACTTAAAAGATTACCTCTTCGGATTGTAAGTATATCGTTAATTGTGCTCTCTACGGCTTCAAAGCTCGTTGGAGGTAAAACTTCTTTTAAAAGAAAAAATAATTGATCCTGGAATCCATCAATGGGTATAAATGGAATCAAAGTGAATAAAAAAATTATTCCAGGAAATAATGCTAAAAAAAAGGAAAAACTTATGCTTGCGGCACGACTTGTGACTGAACCTTCCCATATCCCTTTCTTAAAAAAAATTGTAATATCAAGAATATTAAGACCTTTTAAAAAGGGTACTTTTATTTTTTTCAAATAGGCCTTTAATGATTCTTTTGTTTTTAGATACATCGATTCAAATGTCGGCTTTAAAATTCAAATCTAAGTTTTTTGCAGAATGAGTTAAAGACCCAGAAGAAATGAAGTCTATGCCAGAAAGTGCATAGTCTCGAATGTTTGAAATTTCGATCCCTCCACTGATTTCTATTTCTTTCTCTCCATTTATAAGCTCTACCGCAATGGAGCACTTTTCCACGGTGAAATTATCTAGCATGATACGATTGATGTGTTTTTCATCTAGAGCTTCTTTGACTTCTTTCAAACTTCGTACTTCAACTTCAATTTCTCGTTCCAGTTGATGACGGTCTAAATAATCTTTTGTTTGATTCACCGCTTTCTTTATGCTACCACAATAGTCTATGTGGTTATCTTTCAACATAATATAATCGTGTAGACCCATCCTATGATTATAACCACCTCCGACCCTGACTGCATATTTTTCAAGGTGTCTCCAGCCTGGAGTAGTTTTTCTTGTATCCAATAGTTTGCAATCTGTTCCTTCTATTTTTTTTGACATTAAGTGTGTTAGAGTCGCGATGCCACTCAATCTTTGAATATAGTTGAGCATTATTCTCTCAACACCCAAGAGAGATTTTATCGGACCATTTGCCGATAAAATAATTTCGTTAGTCGAAACTTTATCTCCATCGCTTTTAAAATTCTCCCATGATATTTCTTTATCAAATAAATTAAATATTGAAGGGAATAGTTCCATTCCTGCAATGATTCCATTTTCTTTTGACCTTAACTTTGCAGTTCCTTTTTCGTTTAATTCAAAACATGCATTGCTAGAATGGTCACCAGAACCTTCTCCAGAGCCAAAATCTTCTTGAATGGCATATTTCAAATGATTTTGCCAATCATTTGTTTTAATGTAATCTAATTTGTGTTTCACGTTTGCAAAGATCGTAAGAACTATGGAAATCATTTTATTAGTAATTGGGCCAACTAAAGAAAGTTATATTCGAGAGGGATTAGAGTTTTATGAATTGAGATTAAAAAAATATTCAAAATTTAAAATATCAACTGTTTCCAATGAGAATAAAATTTTAGAGTTTTTAAAGAAGGGAGATAAGCTTATAATTTTGGACGAAGGAGGAATTTCCTATTCAAGTATAGGCCTGTCTGTTCAATTCCAAAAATGGATGAATTCAGGTCCAAAAAGACTAATATTTGCGATAGGAGATGCTTATGGTTTCAAATCACGCTCATTAGACAGGGCAGATGATATAATTTCTCTGGGACCGATGACTTTCACGCATGATTTAGTTAGATTGATTTTTTTAGAGCAGTTATATCGATCCTGGACAATTTTAGGGGGTGAGCCATATCATCACGGGTGATTACAATATTCTTAATTTTACAAAATGACTTTTGCGGATTTATCAAATAATTTAAGACAAGGGAAATTCCTTCCCGTATATATTTTCGATGGAGAAGAACCTTTTTTTATTAACCGTGCCCTGGAGTTAATTATCGAAGAATCCCTCGAAGATCATCAGAAAGATTTCAATCTAAATATTCTCTATGGCAGAGACACTGATTCAATTTCTATTGTAAATCACTCAAAAAGATACCCAATCATGTCTGATAAAAATGTAGTCATCGTTAGAGAGGCTCAAGATCTAAAAGATATTGACTCATTATCTTCTTACATTGATAATTTGAATCCAAATACGATTTTGGCTATCGGTTTAAAGGGTAAAAAACTTGATAAAAGAAAATCTTTATTTAAGTCAATTAAGAATAATAAAGATGCTCTTTATATTTCATTTAAGAGACTCTATGAAAATGAAATTCCTTATTGGATAAATTCAGAAGTGGAGAATAGAGGCAAGAAAATAACTCAAAAAGCAGCAATACTTTTAACT
>MDSX01034390.1_pt1 | contig 14165 bp, 10 predicted proteins | sample 811141 | NCBI WGS metagenome assembly MDSX01 (sample SAMN05326642, study PRJNA326480) | marine metagenome | isolation source: seawater | place: Atlantic Ocean: South East | collected 2010
ATAATTTTATATTTTTTGTAGCCCGTAGGGGAGTCGAACCCCTCTTTCTAGGATGAAAACCTAACGTCCTAACCGATAGACGAACGGGCCGTAAATCAGTTTGCAAATTTAATGTAAAAATAGAATTGAACAACATTTCTATTTAAAATTTCATATAATTATTATTTGAGAGTTTAAAAAAAATATTTAGTAAGCTTTAGCAAATAAAACTCTTTGAATGGATGGTTTTCCTGAATAAATACAAAAGCCATCTTCTAGCTTATTATTGTAAGGAATACATCTAATTGTAGCTTTTGTTTTTTTCTTTATTAGATTTTCAGTTTCAACTGTACCATCCCAATGTGCTGAAATAAAACCTCCCTTATCATTTAAAACTTTGTTAAAGTCATCAAATGAATCAACTAAAGTTATATTTTTATTTCTAAAATTTGATGCCTTATTAAAAAGTGATTCTTGCATATCTATCAATATTTTTTTAACCTCTTTGACAACTTCATTAATTTTAATTTTTGACTTAACTAAATTATCTCTTCTAGCAATTTCTACCGAATTACTCTGAATATCCTTAGGGCCAATAACAATTCTTAGTGGAACGCCTTTTAATTCATATTCATTAAACTTATAACCAGGTTTAAAATTATCTCTATTGTCATATTTAACAGTAATGCCTCCTATTTCAAACTCTTGCTTTAATTTATTAGCTATAATCGAAACTTTATTCAACTCAGTCTCGCCTTTATAAATAGGAACTATTACAACCTGAATAGGTGCTAATTTTGGTGGTAAGACCAGGCCTTTGTCATCACTGTGAGTCATTATTAAAGCACCCATCAATCTAGTCGATACTCCCCAAGATGTTGCCCAAACATGATCTAATTTTCCTTCTTTATTTGCAAATTTAACATCAAAAGCTTTTGCAAAATTTTGACCTAAAAAATGACTTGTTCCTGCTTGAAGAGCTCTTCCATCTTGCATTAAGGCTTCAATGCAATAAGTGTCTAAAGCTCCAGCAAATCTTTCTGATTCAGTTTTAAGACCTTTAATGACAGGAATCGCCATAAATTTTTCTGCAAATTCTGCATATATATCATTCATTTGTTTTGCTTCTGAAACAGCCTCTTCTTTAGAAGCATGAGCCGTATGTCCTTCTTGCCATAAAAATTCAGCAGTACGTAAAAAAAGTCTTGTCCTCATTTCCCACCTTACAACATTAGCCCACTGATTTATTAAAATCGGTAGATCTCGATAGGATTGAATCCAGTTCTTATAAGTGCTCCATATAATTGCTTCAGATGTAGGACGAACAACTAACTCTTCTTCAAGTCTTGCTTCTGGATCTATTTTTAATTTACCTGGGTTATCATTGTCATTCATTAATCTATAATGAGTAACTATCGCACATTCTTTCGCAAAACCTTCTGCATTTTTTTCTTCAGCTTCAAATAAGCTTTTGGGAACAAAAAGAGGAAAATAAGCATTTTCATGGCCTGTTGCTTTAAACATTTTATCAAGTTGGGCTTGCATCTTTTCCCATATTGCAAATCCGTATGGTTTGATAACCATACAACCTCTAACAGATGAGGTTTCAGCAAGATCAGCTTTTACGACAAGTTCGTTATACCATTTTGAATAATCTTTATTTCTGGATGTAAGTTTATCTGCCATATTTTTTTGGCACAAAATTTGCCTTTATATTAATGTATAGTAATTTGTTATACAAAACTACTATTTTTTGAATGGACATCTTAAAAAAACAGTTATGAAAAAAAACACTTTAAATAATAATTTATTTTCAATAATAATATTTTCATTATCTCTTATTATAACTAGCTGTGGTTCATTTGAAGGAGTATCATATTATGCCACAGATGGAATCTATAATGATGATAACTCTATTTCTTATCAAAAAAACAATCTTGATTCTGAAAAATCTAATGATCAATCTTCTGCTTATTATGAAAATTATTTTAAAAATTTTTCTAACAATTCATCAAATCAAGTAGATGATGGTTCATCAACTAATGAAAATAATAATGTATATATAATTGATAATTCTCCAAATCTTCGATTTGGATTTGGAGGCTTTAATAATTTTAATTACTGGAATAATTGGGCTTTTAATGATTTTTGGTATCCATATAATACTTTATCATTTAATAGATTTGGTCTATTTTTTAATCCATTTTGGGATTGGGGTTATCAAGGCATGTATTTTAATAATGCATGGGGGTATGGTTATTCATTATATGGCTGGAACAATTACAACCCATACAATTATATTGTTTCAAATAGAGGGCGTAATGGAAGAAAAATAGCCTATAACAGAGGCTCTTCTATCAGAAACTCAACCAACTCAATAAACAGAGGTTCGTTTCGAAACTCTAAAAGTTTATTAAATTCTATGCCTAGATCATTCAGAGGTCAAAGCAATAACAACATTAGATCAAATATGGATTATAACAGAATAAATAATTCTAATAATAATTACAGGCCAGTAAATAGATCCTCAAGTTCAGGAAGATCATTTAGTGGAAGTAGATCTTCAGGAAGAGGCGGATCTTCTGTTGGCTCTCGACCAAGTAGAAGTGGTAGACAAAATTAACTGCAAATACATATAGACTATGGCAAAGAATTTAATTTCTTTTGTTTTATTATTTTTAATAACATTTTTTTCTAAAGCCCAAACCAGTCAGGATGCATTTAATTTAAGCACATATGGTGTTTTTGGATCAGCCAGATATAATTCCATGGGAGGAGCTTTTGGATCATTAGGGGGAGACCTTAGTTCAATATCCGACAATCCTGCAGGTGCAGCAGTATTTTTATTTCCTGAAGTCGGTATGAGTTTTGAAATGAATTTTAATAGTTCATTAGCAATTGGAAATATGAGAAACTCAAGTATTAATGAATCTTTCTCAGACCTAAATCAATTTGGATTAATTTTTTCTTTGAAAAATTCTAAAGAAGAACCATTTAATAAAATAAATTTTGGATTTAATGTTCAAAAAGTTCAAGACTTTAGAAATAATTTTAATCAAATTTCATCAAGATCAATAGGATTAGATCAGTTTTTTTTAAATTATGCACAAGGCATGGTCTTGGATGATTTAATGACAAGAGAAAATGAAACAATTGATGAGCTATATGACTTCTTAGGAAGTAATTACGGGTATAGTGGTCAACAAGCATTTTTAGGATTTAATGGATATATAATTGATCCTGTCTCAAACGACCCACTTAATAATTCTTATGTAAGCTCAGCAAAATATGATAGAGTTGATCATGATTTTTATTTGAATAAAAATGGGGATCATAAAAAATATTCTTTCACCATAGCAACCCAATACAAAAAAAATACATACATAGGTCTTAATCTAAATAGTCACCAGATTAATTATCATGAAGTATCTGATATATCTGAATCAAACTATTTGTCAGATTCAAAAATCGATTTTATTAGGTTTAATAATGATGTAATGACTTATGGAAGAGGATTTTCTGCTCAGGTTGGAATAATTACTAAATTTAAGAATAATTTAAGGTTAGGATTTAGTTACCAATCTCCAACTAGATTAAATTTAACTGAAGAATCTATTCAATTTTTGATTTCTGAAAATTTTTACCAAGGAAATTTAATTAGAGATATTGTTGATCCACAAATAATAAATATCTCAAATTACAAATTGTCTACACCTTCCAAAACCTCAATAAGTGCTTCTTTAATTATTGGATCAAAAAGAAAAGGTCTAATCAGTGTAGAGTATAGTTCAAAAAATTATGGTAATATTAATTTTATATCTAATCAAAATACCTACTTTAGGTCACTTAACCAAGAATTAACTTCAACATATAAATCCGCTTCAATGTTGAGATTTGGTGGAGAATTAAGATCTAATAATTTTAGTTTTAGAGCTGGTTATTATTCCGAAGAAAGCAGCATTATTAATAGAGATAATTCTCATTCTGGAATAAGTTTTGGAATAGGATTAGATTTTAAAAATGGAAGTGTTCTTGGTTTATCTGTAATATCTTCCGATTCGAATCGAATTAACTCATTATCTGCATCAGGAATTAATGATGTGTTTTTGGCTAATGCAAAAAGAACTTCAATTACAGCCTCATACAACTTTAAGCTTTAGTTGTTGTTTATTGAATTCTTAAAATCCAAGTAATTACTTATCTTTACATTAACTTTATAATCTTATGAAAATAGAAAAAATTTTATTAGAACAAGAAGATGAATTTGAAAATGAGCATTTATCTAGTTCAAGAAAAACTCCTCTACGTAAAGATGCTTTTGAAAAATCTGATGAAGAAAAAATTTCATTAATTAAAGAAAAAGTTAATGACATTTTAAATATCCTAGGAATGGATTTGACAGATGACAGTTTGAAAGGAACACCTCTTCGCGTTGCAAAAGCATTTGTAAATGAAATTTTTGGGGGTTTAAATCCAAAAAAAAAGCCTACTGCTTCAACATTTGAAAATAAATATCGTTATGGTGAAATGTTAGTTGAAAAAAACATTAATCTTTATTCAACTTGTGAACACCATCTACTACCAATTGTTGGAAAGGCTCATGTAGCATATGTTTCTAATGGGAGTGTAGTCGGATTATCTAAAATTAATCGTATTGTTGATTATTTTGCAAAAAGACCTCAAGTTCAAGAAAGATTAACTCTTCAAATTGTTGAAGAACTTCAAAAAATTCTTAATACAGACAATGTAGCTTGTGTTATTGATGCAAAACACTTATGTGTAAATTCGAGAGGTATAGGAGATACTGGTTGTAGTACTATAACTAGTGAGTTTGGTGGTGTTTTTAAGAGTCCGACCAAAAAACAGGAATTTTTAGAATACATACAACTATCCACTGATTTTAATGACTAATCTAAAAGTTTATAATAGTTTATCCTCAAAAAAAGAAAAATTTGTTCCTATAGCTAAGGGAAAAGTTGGTATGTATGTTTGTGGACCTACAGTTTACAGTAATGTTCACCTAGGAAATTGTAGAACTTTTATATCATTTGATCTTATTTACAGATATCTAAAGCATTTAGGGTATAAAGTTAGGTATGTAAGAAATATAACTGACGCAGGACATTTGGAAAATGATGAAGATCAAGGAGAAGATAGAATTGCAAAAAAAGCAAGATTAGAAAATATTGAACCAATGGAAGTGGTTCAAAGATATACATTAGATTTTCATAATATTTTATCTCAATTTAACACATTACCTCCATCAATTGAACCAACGGCTACAGGTCATATTATAGAACAGATTGAGATCATTAAAAAAATAATAAAGAAAGGTTTAGCATATGAAATTAATGGATCTGTATACTTTGATGTAATTAAATTCAATGAATCAAATAGATATGGAAAACTTTCAGGAAGAAAAATTGAAGATCTAATTCACAATACAAGAAGTCTAGAAGGTCAAGATGATAAAAAAAATCCTCAAGATTTTGCTTTATGGAAAAAAGCTGAGCCTCAGCATATAATGAAATGGAATTCACCCTGGAGTGATGGGTTTCCAGGGTGGCACCTTGAATGTACCGCAATGAGTATGAAATATCTTGGAGACTCATTTGATATTCACGGAGGTGGCCTAGATCTAAAATTTCCTCACCATGAATGCGAAATTGCTCAAGCAGAAGCTGTAAATAAAAAACAACCTGTCAAATATTGGCTTCATGCAAACATGATGACTCTAGATGGCAAAAAAATGGCTAAATCAACTGGAAATAATATACTGCCTTCTGATGTTTTTAGTGGAAAGAATAGCAAGTTTTCTAAACCCTTTTCTCCATCAGTTGTTAAATTCTTTTTTCTCCAAGCTCATTATAGAAGTATTTTAGATATAAGTGAAGATGCTTTATCTGCATCCGAAAAAGGGTTTAATAAATTAATTGAAGCTACAAATACCTTAGAAAAAATAATAGTTAATAAAAAAGCGGATTTTGATATTAGCAAATGGAAAGAAAAATGTTATCAAGCAATGGATGATGATTTTAATAGTCCACTTTTAATTGCAAATATATTTGACGCTGTTAAACTAATTAATAAATTAAAAGCTGATGGTAAATCTTTATCCAAAAAACAAAAAGAAACTCTTTCTAATCAACTAAATATTTTTATTTTCGAAATACTTGGTTTACAAACTTCCAGTGGAGATATAAAATCAAATGAAGAATCAAAAAAACTTGATAAAACAATCAAGATTTTAATGAAATTACGGGATAAAGCAAGAATGAATAAAGATTTTAAAACTGCTGATTTAATTAGAGATGAATTAGGCTCTATTGGTATTCAATTGAAAGATGAAAAAGATAATTCAAGTTTCAATATAAATTAATTATTTATGAAGCTAATTAAAACTCTTTTTAATGCTCCTTTTTTATTTATAATCTTTTTATATCAAAATTTAATCTCTCCAATTTTAGGGCCAAAGTGTAGATTCAATCCTACATGCTCTGAATATGCAGTTATAGCTTTGAAAAAATATGGGCCATTCAAAGGAATTTGGCTTAGTACAATTAGAATTTTTAAATGTCATCCATGGGGAGGAAAAGGATATGATCCAGTACCATAATAATTTATAAATATTAAAAAATAAAATTAATTTATGTTTCAGTTTTTTCAAATAAGATGGTCACCTAATGAGGTGCTATTTCAATTGGGATCTTTTGGTCTACACTATTATTCATTAATGTTTGTTATTGCATTTGGCATAGGATATAAAATTGTTGAGAAATATTTTGTTGAAGAGGGTGTTTCAAAAGATTACCTAGAACCATTGTTTGTATATATGGTTCTATCCACATTATTAGGTGCTAGGTTAGGAGAGGTATTTTTTTACAGTTGGGATTATTATCAAAATCATTTCCTAGAAATCCTTTTACCGATTAGAGAAAATATTAATGGAACAATTCTTGGATTTATAAAAGGATATGAATTTACAGGGTTTAGAGGTTTAGCTAGCCATGGTGCTGGAATTGGAATTATAACTGGAATTATACTTTTCCAATTTAAACATAAGCTCAAATCAACTTTATGGATTTTTGATCGATTAACAGTAGTTGTCACTCTAGGAGGAGTATTTATTAGGTTAGGTAATTTTATTAATTCTGAAATTGTTGGAAAATATACTGGATCTGATTTTGGAATTATCTTTGAAAATAGAGGTGAAACACTGCCTAGACATCCTGCGCAGTTATATGAATCTTTTGGATATTTAATATTATTCCTTTTCCTAAGACAATTGTACAAAAAAGTAAATCATAAACCTGGTTACCTTTTGGGAGTTTTTCTTTCAGGTATTTTCAGTATTAGATTCATAGTCGAGTATGTTAAAGAAAGTCAAGGTGGATTCGAAACATACATGCCAATGTTTTCAACAGGACAATGGCTTAGTATTCCTTTTATAATTTCGGGGCTTTTTTTAATTTACAATTCTAAATTAAAAAATCCCAAAAATACATTGAGATAGTTATTATTTAACTATCTTCTTTTTTATAGTATCAAACATTATTGGAGTTGCAATAAAAACTGAAGAATATGTCCCAATTAAAACTCCTATAATTAAAGCAAACATAAAACCTCGTATTGATTCACCTCCATATATAAATATTGCTAAAAGAACTATCAATGTTGTCAATGAAGTATTTAATGTTCTGCTAAGGGTGTTGTTAAGAGCTTTATTTAAAGTTATATCTAGAGACCACTTAGAGTGTTCATTTATGTATTCTCTAATTCTATCAAAAACTACAACTGTATCATTTAATGAATATCCAATAACAGTTAAAATGGCAGCAATAAAAGCTTGATTTATTTCCATATTGAATGGCATAAATTGATATGTAAGAGAAAATATTCCCAGTACTACTATAATATCATGAAAAACCGCCGTAACTGCTCCAAGAGAATATTGCCACTTTCTAAAACGAATTAGAATATACAAGAAAACAACGATTAATGATCCTATAACTGCTAGAAAGGAATTGTTTTTTATATCATCAGCAATTGTTGGCCCTACTTTAATTGAAGACATTATACCAATTTGTTTGTCATCTGATCCATTTACAAAATAGTCATATATTAAATTTTCAGGTAAATATTTTTTTAATGCATTAAAAAGTTTTTGTTGAATCTCATTATCAACCTCTATTCCTTCAACATCAACTTTGTATTTTGTTGTTATTTTTAACTGATTGGCTTCACCGAAAGTTTTTACTTCTGCACTTCCATATTCATCAATAAGATCTTTTTGTATATCATTAGGATTTACAGCATTTTCAAATCTTACAGTGTATGATCGCCCCCCTACAAAATCAACTCCTTGATTTAAACCTATTGAGGCCAGAGAAACAATACCAATAATTATAAATAAAGTAGAAGATACATATGATATTTTTCTTAATTGAATAAAAGAAATATTAAAATTTGTAAATAAGCTTTTTGTAGTTCTAGTTGCAAAAGATATAGTTTTACCAACCGATGTTCTTGAATCTAATAAAATCCTTGTGATAAAAATTGCTGTAAAAAGTGATGTAGCAATACCAATTAATAAAGTTGTTGCAAACCCTTTAATAGGACCTGTTCCAAAAATGAATAAAATAAAAGCAGTTAAACCAGTAGTGATATTAGCATCAAGAATTGAGGATAATGCGTTATTAAATCCATCTGATATAGCTTTAATTTGTCCTTTACCTTTTTTTAGTTCCTCTCGAATTCTTTCAAAAATTAAAACATTTGCATCTACAGAAATACCAATAGTAAGAACTATACCAGCTATTCCAGGTAAGGTTAAAACAGCTCCTAATCCAGCTAAAATTCCGAAAATCAATAAAATGTTTAATACCAATGCAATATCAGCAAAAAGTCCAGAGGATCCATAATAAAAAATCATCCAAATCAAAACTAAAACTAGAGCAATTAAAAATGAATAAATTCCAGATTCAATTGCTTCTTGACCAAGAGAAGGTCCAACAATTTCTGATTGAATTATCTCAGCAGAAGCTGGCAATTTTCCTGCTCTAAGCACATTGGCTAAATCAATTGCTTCATTTAAGGTAAAACTACCTGAAATTTCTGAACGCCCTCCAGAAATTGCTCCTTTTGTAACTCCAGGAGCTGAATAAACTATATCATCTAAGACTATTGCTATATTACTTGACTGTTTGAAAGCATTTCCTGTTAAATTCTCCCATATTCTAGAACCTTTTCCATTCATTTGCATTGAAACTGCTGGATTTCCAACTGCATCATATGTTTGAATTGCATCAACAACTACACCTCCACTTAATGGGGCTAAATCATCTCTATTTGATTTTAAAATATACAAGTCCACAACTTCGCTATCAGGAATAGACTTACCCCAAGCAAACTTAATATACCTATATTCAGGCGGAAGAAGCCTTCTAACCTCAGGTAAATCTAGATATTCAGAAATTCTTTCTTGATCATTTGATGAAAACTGAGCTAAAATTGGGCCTCCCTCGTATCCACTTCCGACAATTCTATCTAAAATTGGGTTATCTACCAATGTACTGTCTTTTGTAACTACATCAGCTAAAAGATCATCTATAGCACTTGATTCACTTTTATTTTCAGACTCAGAGTTGTCTGATTCATTTTCTTTATCTATTGATTTAACTAATTCATTTGCAGAAAATAAAAAAGAAAATAGCTGATCATTTTTATAAGTTTCCCAAAATTCTAATTGTGCAGTACTTTGTAATAAATTTTTTATTCTTTCGACATCTTTAGCACCAGGTAATTCAACTAGTATTCTTCCTGATGAACCTAATCTTTGGATATTTGGTTGAGTAACTCCAAATTTATCAATTCGCTTTCTTAGAACTTCAAATGCAGAAATAATTGATTCATCGACTTTTCTTGAAATTATTGGTCGAACATCATCATCCGACATTTCGAAATTAACTTCATCACTTAATGTTTTATTACCATATATAGAAGGATCAGAAAGAGATGTATTCCCCTTAATTTTATCAAAAGATGAATAAAAAGAATCTAAATATGGCTCATCAGTGCTTTTTTGAAGTATATCTGCATCATTTAATGCCTGATTAAAAATTGGATTTTTAGAATTTTCAGCCAAACCTTTTAATACATCTTTTATTGAGATTTGAAGTATTACATTTATTCCTCCTTTTAAATCTAAGCCTTTGTTAAGTTCTTTTCCTTTAGCGTCATTATATGTTGTAAAACCATATAAACTTAAATTTCCAATTGAATCAAGATAAGAAGTAGCAGCTTTATCCCTTAATTCTAGATAATTTTGAGTTGACTCAGAAATTAAATCTTCAGAATATATTTTGGCTTTTTTCTCTTCATTACTAGCAATGAAGGTGAAAGAAAGTTGGTAAAAACTAACCAATCCAAATAGGATTGCAAAAACACGAATCAGATAATTATTTTGCATTTGATTTAAATTTATGCATTAATTAAGCCAGCAAATATAATCTTTACCAAAGTATTTAACAACTTATATAAACTATTAGGTATTAATTAATTAAAAAAAATGATTTTAGTTCAGGATAGTATTTAATGCTAAATTCATTTTGGATACCGCAGATGCACTTTTATTGAGTTTTTCTTTTTCAAATTCATTTAAACTAATTTCTATTATTTCTTCTACACCATTCTCGCCAACAATAACAGGAACACCAATACATATATCATTTAAATTATATTCACCATTTAACATAACTGAACATGGAATTATTTTTCTTCTATTATTTACAATACTGTCTACTAAATAGGAAACTGAAGCTCCCGGAGCATACCATGCGGAAGTTCCAAGTAGTTTAGTAAGAGTAGCACCTCCAACCATAGTTGCAGAAGAAACTTCGTCAAGAGTTTTTTGGTCTAAAAATTGACTTATTGGAATTCCATTATAACTTGCTAATCTAGTTAAAGGAATCATGGTTGTATCTCCATGACCCCCAATAACCATTCCATCAATGTCACATGCTGGCTTTTTAATAGCATTTGATAAATATGTTTTAAATCTGGAGCTATCTAATGCTCCTCCCATTCCAATAATTCTACTTTTAGACAAACCGGTTGATTTTAATGCTAAATAAGTCATTGTATCCATTGGATTAGAAACAACTACAATAATACAATCAGGAGAATGCTCTAGGATGTTTTGAGTAACTGATTTAACTATTCCAGCATTGATTCCAATTAATTCTTCTCTAGTCATTCCAGGTTTTCTGGGAATTCCTGAAGTTATTACAACCACATTACTGTTTACTGTTGCTTTATAATCATTTGTAACTCCAGAAATTGTTGTATCAAAACCCAAGGTAGTTGATGTTTGAGATAAATCGAGTGCTTTACCCTCAGCAAAACCTTTTTTAATATCTAATAAAACAACTTCACTAGCAATTTGTTTAATCGAGATATATTCTGCACATGAAGATCCAACATTACCAGCCCCTACAATTGTTACTTTCATAAAAATTAATTTTAAATTTTAGGCATCAATTTTTGCATAAACTGCATTTTTTTCAATAAACTCTCTTCGCGGAGGCACTTCATCCCCCATTAGCATAGAAAAGATTCTATCGGCTTCTCCTCCATTTTCAATTGTAACTCTTCTGAGTGTTCTAAAGTTAGGATCCATTGTAGTGTCCCATAATTGCTCAGCATTCATTTCTCCTAAACCTTTATACCTCTGAACTCCAGAACCTTGACCAAATTCTGATACTAATTTATCTCTTTGATTGTCATCCCAAGCGTAACTTTTTTTAGATCCTTTTTTAACAAGATATAGAGGAGGTGTTGCTATATATACATATCCAGACTCAATTAATTCTCTCATATATCTAAAAAAGAAGGTTAAAATTAGAGTTGAAATATGACTTCCATCAACATCAGCATCGCACATTATAACAATTTTATGATACCTTAATTTTTCAATATTAAGTGCTTTAGAGTCTTCCTCAGTACCAATTGTTACTCCAAGGGCAGTATATATATTCCTAATTTCTTCATTTTCAAAAACTTTATGTTGCATGGCTTTTTCAACATTTAAAATTTTACCTCGAAGAGGTAAAATAGCTTGAAAATTCCTATCTCGTCCCTGCTTTGCAGTTCCTCCTGCTGAATCACCCTCCACAAGAAAAACCTCACATAACGCAGGATCTTGTTCAGAACAATCAGATAGTTTTCCAGGTAAACCTCCACCACTCATAACTGATTTTCTTTGAACCATTTCACGAGCTTTACGAGCCGCATGCCTAGCTTGAGCAGCCAAAATAACTTTTTGGACGATTATTTTAGCATCATTTGGGTGTTCCTCTAAATAATTTTCTAACATTTCAGAAACTGCTTGAGATACCGCTGAAGAAACCTCTCTATTTCCTAATTTAGTTTTTGTCTGTCCTTCAAATTGAGGTTCAGCAACCTTAACGGAAACAATAGCTGTTAAACCTTCTCTAAAATCATCTCCAGAAATTTCAAATTTTAACTTATCTAAAAGTCCCGATGAATCAGCATATTTTTTTAAAGTTGATGTAAGCCCTCTCCTAAAGCCCGAAAGATGAGTTCCACCCTCATGTGTATTAATATTATTTACATAAGAATGTAAATTTTCAGAATATGAGGTATTATATATCATAGCAACTTCAACCGGTATATCATGCTTTTCACCTTCAACGGAGATAACTTGCTGAATAATGGGTTCTCTGCTTTCATCTAAAAAACGAATAAATTCTTTTAAACCTTCTTTTGAATAAAAAACCTCCGATGGATGTTCACCTTTTTCATTTTTAATTCTAGCATCTACAATAGACAAATTAATACCTTTATTTAAAAAAGAAAGTTCACGTAACCTCTGAGATAAAGTTTCATAACTATACTCTATGGTTTGAGTAAAAATATCTGTATCGGGCTTAAATGTTACTAGGGTTCCTCTTTTATCGGTAGTTCCAATTTCTTTGACAGGAGATAGAGCTTTGCCTTTTTCATAATCTTGCTCCCAAATCTTTCCATCTCTATAAACTGTAGCTTTCAAAGATGAAGATAATGCATTAACACATGAAACGCCTACCCCATGCAAACCCCCAGAAACTTTATATGAATCTTTGTCAAATTTACCACCTGCACCAATCTTTGTCATAACTACCTCTAATGCAGATACTCCTTCTTTTTTATGAATCCCTACAGGAATTCCTCTTCCATTATCCTCAGTTGTAATAGAATTATCTTCATTGATAGTGACAGAGATAGAATTACAGTGTCCGGCTAAAGCTTCATCAATTGAATTATCAACAACCTCATAAACTAAATGATGAAGCCCTCTTAGACCTACATCACCAATATACATAGAAGGCCTTTTTCTTACATGTTCCATACCCTCTAAAGCTTGAATACTATCAGCAGAGTATTTAATATTTTTTTTTGAATCGCTCATGAATAAATATTGGTTTTTCGATATATTTCAACCTTACTCAAATATACGAAAAACACAGGCCAGTATTGACCTCAAGTTGTAAATACTAAAAAAGAGTTATCAACAATTTTTTTGACAAAATTGACTCAAAAAAAGAATAAATTTTATTTTTTATAAGCCTTTTCGTGAACTTTTATAACAGCTCTTCCACTTGGATCATTTTGATTTTTAAATGCTTCATCCCACTCCAGAGCAGCGGGAGTACTACATGCTACCGAAGGAACAGATGGAACAGTTAATGCTGCTGTTTCGCTTGGAAAATGCTCTTCAAAAATTGATCTATAATAAAACTCCTCTTTATTTTTTGGAGTTTGAGATTGAAAACGAAAATGAGCATTTTTAATTTGATCATCTGAAACATACTTTTCAGCAGCATCTTTAAGAGCATCAATCCAACTATATCCTACACCATCTGAAAACTGTTCTTTTTGTCGCCATACAACACTTTCTGGAAGATATTGTTCAAATGCCTTTCTTAGAACCCATTTTTCCATTTTTTCAGAATTAATCATTTTATCTTTTGGATTTATATTCATTGCTACATTAATAAATTCTTTATCAAGAAAAGGCACTCTACCCTCAATACCCCATGCAGCCAAAGACTTGTTAGCCCTCAAACAATCATACTGATGCAGTTTATCTAATTTTCTTATAGTCTCATTGTGAAATTCTCTTGCAT
>MDSX01081974.1_pt1 | contig 14165 bp, 17 predicted proteins | sample 811141 | NCBI WGS metagenome assembly MDSX01 (sample SAMN05326642, study PRJNA326480) | marine metagenome | isolation source: seawater | place: Atlantic Ocean: South East | collected 2010
CGACATTATTGAAGGCAAGTTTTTCCCTGCGAGGGGCGCAACCCTTGTTTGGAATGTTGTTCAAAAGGACGACAACCCTCAAGCATTGATTGTGATTGGAGATTCCAAGCAGGTCTTTGTTGGTAAATCTAATAATGCACCTGCACAAAAGTCATGGGGTGGCAACAAATCCTATGGTGGAAACAATAACACTCAAAGGGATATTAAGCGTGGTATGTGCTTCAACAATGCCACTCATTTGATTGCTAACAACCCTGCCTATCATGCGGTTGATGATGAAGAAGTCGTTCAAGTAATCTTTGATTTGACCGATTCCCTCTTTGCTGAATACATGAAGCGATACGGCAATTGAAGTGATGCTCAATGAGCAATCGTGGTGCGACCCTCTATTGGGCCAATGGCAACGGGGCATTTGCTCATGTTGATACCACCGATGATGGCAAATATATTTGGAAATGGTTGGTGGCTGACCCTCGACCTGTCTTAGAAAAAGTGTTTGCACACCTTTACTTTTGCACTAACTGTGGGCATCGAGAAAAGGATGAAGTCATCGCCATTTCCGAAGACGGTGGTAAATATCCAATTTCTCAATTGCAGAATGTATTTTTCAATTGCCATTTTGTGCTTCGACATGACGCATAATTTCGGACATTTTCTCCATGCAAAGGGTTTAATAGTGGAACCACGCATGAAGTCAATATGGGTCATACAATCAAAGGTAATGGCAATATCGTTGCAGGTGGTGATGTTCATATTTTCAGCCAAGAATGGGTTGAGCAGAATGAGTGGATGGCCGAAGAAAATCAACGAGCAGAATACGATGCTTTGGTCAAGAAATCCAAGACCTTTCTCGGAATGCCGACCTATGAAGATTGGCTGATGCACCCCGACTTAATGACGGAACATTTGAAGCGAGAGCCGTTGCCTTTACCGAAGGTATTCTTCAATTATCGCCAACCAATCCCTGTTCCTAAAATCCGAAAGGAGATGGAGATATACGAGGCTTGGGAGAACGACCAAAATGAGCGAATGGCAATTTTTACTGAAATGTTGGGTGAAAAGGGGATTCGTGCAGGTCGTAACGGTGTGGGAGAAGCGCATCGAGGGTGGGGAAATGGTCGTAAGAGATACTGAAATAGTAAAGTATAAATACTACGAAGGACAAGGAAGAGTCGAGGGGAAACCTATGATAGAACAGGATGAATTGATTTTCAAAGGTCGCAGAAAGAAGATGTTCGGGCTACTGCCAAGACAAGCAAAGTTAGTCGTGGAGTTTATGACGGGCCGTGATGGTGAATGGAAGGAGGCAGAAATCATGTCGAACCTTCGTGAGTCATGGGAACGGTTCGGAATGGACAGGGGGAAAATTACCTTCTTTTGCCGTGCGGTCAAGGACATTAACGGCAAACCCATCTTTAGGGTGTCGGGGAATCGCCCTCGTTCAATTCGTTGGCTTCCTCTTGAAAATCGTTGATAATTTCGGCTTCTTCAATAAGGTCAATGCCCATCAGTAAGGCTAAGTCCGTCCAATAGCCGAAATTGCCTTTGGCTACATCATTTGGGTGCGGTTCGATTTCAAGAGCCATCATTTCCTTCAATTTGAAGTCCATTATTCTTCCTCTCCTATCGGCACATTGGTTAGGAATGAGAGTCGGGCTTGCGGGTGGGTGCGAAGGGTTTTGTCTTGCACCATGCGGTCAAATTGGTCTTTGAGAATGCCATCAATGGATTCTAAGGTCGGTTGGATGCCATCGAAGCCTCCGAGCCATGCGAACTCATAACTGATGATTGATACATTGTTAGGCAATTGGAATACTTGCCTCTTGATGGTGTCTTGGAAATCGTGTTCCATCCCCAACTTTTTGAGTAAGAGGTTGGTCGGACATGATTCTTTCATGCTAAAATCTTCCGAGAAAAACATCATGTGGAATCCTGTCGGCGGAGTTCCGTCATCTTGCATCTGCTTCAAGGCAATATCTAAATCAACGGCGGGGTCGGGTCTTTCATCTGTTTCACTCATGCTAATTCTTCCTGTAATTTGGGGTCGTTCCAACGCTTGCATATCTCCAACATCTGCTTGAACGCAGGTTTTAGAGGGCTAATATCCACTTTTTGCTCTTGCTTCTCCGTGGGTTCGTTGGGAAAGTGATACTTCATCTTCTGAATGTAGTAGCCGTTTTTTATCATGGATGCAAGAATACCACTTGCATTTTCCGCACTCTTGGCTGAATCCAAAATGACTTTGTTTTGTTCCTCTCCGAATTGTAAGAGGTTCTCGGTATTTTGTTGAATCATAGCCGCATACAATTCTCCATTGTCCTTCATCAATTTTTCGATGTTGGCAATAGGTTGATTCAGAATGGTAGCAAGGTGGTCATTCAAGCACCCTGTCGTCACAACAGAAAGTCGTAAAGGTTCAGAAAGAAGGGTGAAGAAGCACAGAAACAAAGAATCCACATCATCATCTGATTTCATGTCTATGTCGGCTATGACGGTCACTTCGGCATTCTTATTGAAGCCTAATTTTACACTTCTAATTCCTTTCATGTTATGCAACTCCCGCATTGGTAAAAACGCCCTTCGTAATGTATATCGAAGGATTTTTCGCACGATGAACATTTGCGGAAACGCCATCGGAGAATAACAAGGGGTGTTTCTTTGGCTTTGGTGAATGAAATTGGTTCGTCATTTTGAATAAGGTCAGAATGGAAATCGAAGTCCAAAGTCGAAATGTATTCTTGAACCGCATTCTCCATAACCAACCCTCAAAACGACTTACCGAGCCTACGAATCTCCCCTACGGGGATTGTTCCCACTACGAATATGTCGCCGCCCTCCAAAATTGATACCTTGACCAATTTGGAATCGGATTCTCCATAATCTTCAACAACCATCCTACGCCCACCGCCTGTATCGAGAATGACCTTCATAACCTTTGGTTATGGGTTTGAAGTATCTAATTCTAATGGCGAGGTATAAATAGCGGGACGGAGAATGATGTGGTATGAGTGAATATCCCGACCCATTCGATGATAGTTACCCACGCAACAGTTATGGGGACGATGGGGAGGATGGTAAGGTCTTAGATGTGAACCACCTTCACCGTGAAATAGCATATAGTGACCACCCCTATTTGAATGGTGGAATCTTTCAAGCCATCATTGACCGATATTGGGCGAAGGGAGAGCATGGTGTAATTTACACCGATAAGCGAAGTCCCTATCGAGTGATTAAGGTTGCTAATTTGGACATTACTGATAGTGAGCATAATTGGCAAATGGCGGAGTTTTTAGAGGAAAATTGGAAAAGGGACATTGAAGGGTTCGTGAAAATCTATACCTATTGGAGTGGCACTTGTGATGGATTTCACTATCAATTGATAAATAAAGTCAAGAAGACAAGCACTCCTTTCAAGGTCAATCAAGTTATCGCTACGCTCGATTTGGATAAAGGAGATGAGGTCATGTTTGCTCACATGGAGATGCTACCTTATGTGGGCTTGACGCATCCCGATTTGACGAAAGAGGAAATGATGAAGCGTGTGGCAAGTGCGGCGGAAAACATCACAATAAAGACAGGTGAAGTCATTTACGATTTGGTTCAAGACAATTATGGTTTCCGAGAGGATGGAATGGCGGCATTCTTTGATTTCAATATGAATGCACCCGAAAACGCTTTCAACAAGAGGCGTGAGGATGAGAGCCTATGGGATTATTACTATCGGAAAATCCGAGTTAATGCCGCCCACGATGAAGCGATGGAAGATGCGAAGGTTTAATAACCCGTCCCACACTCGTAAGAATTGGTGATTGGCCGATGGCCTCCGAGAATAATAGTAATACAGATGATGAAAAGCAAGCACTTGACCCGTTCCATGTAGCCCTTGATACGCTACGGCACGGCAGGTATCGTGAATCGCTTGGTGGTGTAAATCCCACAGGTGCTTCCGCATTGATGAAGAATGAAAGAGGCGAAGAAGTCCTTGTTGGAAAGTGTCTTCGTCAAGTGTGGTATTCTAAGAAGCGTGTGCCACGCACTAACCCCGCTAACGACAATTCCCAATTCATTTTTATGATGGGGAACATGGCCGAAGAAGGTCTGCAAGACGCATGGCGAAAGGCAGGGGTATTGCTTGAGGAAAATGCCAAAATCCGTGCCAACATCGCTAAGAATCCCGAAACCGATGATGAAATCATGCTAAGTGGTGAAGTGGATGCTATTGTGCGTATGGCTCACGATGAAGTAGTGGATGGGATTCCTCGCACTGTTATTGACCCTTCAAAGGCAATTGGCATCGAAGTCAAGTCGAAGTGGGGATATGGTGCAAAGAAGGTTATGCAAGGCTCAAGGGATTCCACTTATGAACACGGTTTCCCTCAAATTGAACACTTGATGCAGACCGCCCTGTATCTTCACACCCGAAAGGCATTTGAGGACTTCCACAATGTCGAAATCCCTTACTTCGTAATTTGCTACATCAGCCGTGATAATGGCCTTCACAAGTCCTTCCGAATCGAATTGAGCGAGGGCTACGAAGGTCGTATCATTGTAAAAGACATGAATGGTAATGAAATCAAGCCAAAGGTGGAGAAGTCCCTCGATTGGGGAGTCCAAGCCCGACCTATCGAATTAACCATTGATATGATGCGTGAGAGATACCTTCAACAAATCGAAAACTTGAAGTCCGATACACCCCCTCCGAGAGAGTTTGACCTTCGGTATTCCGATGAGAAGGCAGAACGAAAGTTTAACGCAGGGGAATTGTCCAAGACCAAGTTTAACGAGCATGGAAAGAAGCCATTGGCCGAAATTGGTGATTGGAATTGCTCATACTGTGATTGGAAAGGCGTTTGCTATCCTCAAGGTATTTTCACCCTCGATGTGGAGGATGGAAAATTGACGATTGATGAGGCACTCGCTAACTACTCGGTGGGTGAATGAGATGGGAGAAGTCCCAAGAAGGCTCGTTTATGACCATATTGGCCGTGTAGCGTGTGAAGAATGTGGCAAGTTTGGCTTCGTGGATGAACGCAAGCATTCAGTTACGCTCGAAGGTCGTTGGCTATGCCCTCGTCATTGGTTGAAGGCTACGAAGGGTATTGAATTGCCTTAATCCCTCAATAATAGAGAACGCCCGATGCTTTCAAGTAGCCCCAAGTAGCAAGCGCACCGCCACCTACAATGGCGACATCCGACATATCCCTATTGCTAACCAAATTAACGAGGCCAAGACCTGTGACCGCAAGTGCGGCAGTATATCCAATTCCCATCAGCGAAAGGAATCCTTCTTGTTCGTAGTATTTCTGTGGTATGGCAAATGCAGACATACATTTTCTTTCTCAACCCGACTATCTAAGAGTTCCAATTTGGAGAAGTCACGCGTGACCTCAAAACACGACCACGGACTTCCGGGCATTCCTAAAGGCCCAAATAATGTTCTAAATCGTGTAATCATTGAAAATCGTGAGCGACAATTGATGCAATAACGGTTATATCGTCCTCTTTTCCACCTTGATAACTTGCATATTCGACCCCTTCTTGTTTGGCTCTATGAAAGAATGGGACATGAACATTTTCGTCTTGGGACACTTCGTAAGCATGACGAGCCAACCCTTCCGCTAAGGCTTTGGGATTCTTGGGATGTTTGTCCACATAATCCAAAATCTCTTTCGGCCACAGGTTATCCAACAGGCCATCTGTCCCCATAACGACAACATCTCCTTCTTCCAATTTCAACTGATATACTTCTGCATCTTCGGGACGGTCTTGACCATGAGGTAATCCATCCATTCCGATTCCTAATTGATAGGGATAATTGAAATGATGTTGATGCTCGCTACTTTCGATAAGGATAGCACCATCTCTAATGATGAGGAAACCCGAATCACCAATGTTGGCTACTCGGAAAATGCCATCTTCATCTAACTTACCCATGCAAATTGTTGCCGAACCGATTTGCGAGAAAAGTGGGTAAGCAACCGTAATTGCACTTTTAGGGTCTTTAATGCCTTCTTTGATGACTTGGTAGGTTTTGATGAGTAATTCATCGGCAAATGCTCTCGGATTCACCCCCTTAGATTCCCAACCCCCAACACCGTCTGCTACCGCAATAGTGGAAGTCGTAGGGGAGGAAACCACATACGAGTCCTCCCCGCCCCTATGGGCTTTTCGTGGATTTGGAATGTTGTAACCTGCTGAAAAGAGTCGAAGCATACAATTTACTTATCGGTCTTGTTATCTAAATCATCCAACCCTTGATATAGGGGGTAGGTCAATCCCCACGCATGGGTTTTATTGTCGTGAGGGTCTGTGGGAAAACATTTCCGCATCGGCATGAATTGAAAAACACTCTTGGTTTGGAATATGACTTTCGCAATAAGGACTTCAAAGGCGCATTTCCGCAAACAAGCCAACGAATTACCGTCATTGAGAAGTTCTGTAAGAAGAATCGCTTAACTTTGTTCGTGGATGGAGAGGAACGATACAATCCAATCGAAGCGAAAAAGAATCAGAAAAAGCAGACCAAATTGACCCTTGATGAATTGGATAATCTCGATGAGTTTAACTTGGGGGCATGGCTACCGATTCTTGAGCAAGCGGCTGATGAAAAGGATATTGGAACGATGGGCGTTGTAAAATGGAATGAGCCTAATGAAATCGGGACAGGCTTCAAACAAGTGGATATTGAACAAACGACTCCTTCAATCCAATTCGACTTCGATGCTTTGACTAAAGATACGCAGTTTCACCCGCTTCGTGATATTCAAAAGCAGGTTTTAGGGCCGATGATGGAGGCGGTTAATGAAGGTTATCGTAACATTGTCTTAGAATGCCCCACAGGTAGTGGGAAATCGGCGTTAGCAAAGACAATTGCTCAAGCATTTGGCGTTCCCTCTTACATTGTAACTCATTTGAAAGGATTACAGGCACAATACCTCAAGGAAATGCCTTACATGAAATCTGTGATGGGGCGGGCTAACTATGATTGTCTTCTCGATGTGGAAGCAGGGTGTGACGATGTTAAGGTGGCAGAAGAAGCCTTAGCCAATGCAACCAATACGAGTCCCGAAACTTGTTCGGCGGCTCTTGCACCTTGTAAATACGCTAAGGGATTCAAATGCACTAAAATGACTCCAAAGAATGAATTGGGTGGGTATGATTTTGATGCTAACCCCAACAATATGTGTTCTTATTTCGCCGCCTTGACGAGAGCGCAAAAGGCGATGTATTTCGTAGGGAATACTGCGTATATGATGGCGATGGGTAAATCGGGGAGGATTCTGCCTCAAAGACCCTTCTTGATTGTGGATGAAGCGCACCAATTGGCAAACAATATGATGAGTTTCCACAGTTTGACCGTTTCACAAAGAATGTTGGAGAAATTGTTCCGATTACCGACACAGCAAGACATCTCAAGTGCTAAAAGCGAGAAAAAGAAGGATATTTACCGAAAACAACGAGAAAGGGTGTTCAAGGTCTTCGATGGTAAAGGGGCATACGGATTACCTAATATCAAATCTATGACGCTGACGACCCCTTTAGCGGAGAGGAAAGGTGCATTACAGACATTGGGTAGGTATCTATTGGCCTTACGAGATGAAATCAAGAGGAAAATGAAAGATAAGGATGCTCAAACCAAATATGATAAGCGGGAATTGAGTTACGCTTCAAATTGTGTAGCCCGTATTGATGATTTATTGGGTTCAGTCGCTACTGATTGGGAAAATTGGGTCTATCAAGTGGACGACCACAACGAATATCCCACATGGATTGCGTTCAAGCCATTGAAGGTGGCCGACTATTCCGAAGAATTGCTTCTGAATCTTGGACAACAACGGATTTTCATGTCGGGAACAATTCTTGATTACGAGATATTCGGGAGAGAATTGGGATTGGAGGCTGATGAAACAACCTTTATCAAAGTGGATTATTCGCCATTCCCCGAACAAAACAGACCGATTTACACTCACATTAAGGGCGGAAAATTATCGAGAAAGGAAAGAGGGTTAGAATCTTACAAAAAGTGTGCTGATGCTATCGCCCAAATCGCCGCTAAATATCCCGACCAAAAGGGATTGATTCTGCCTTTTACAGACGATATTGAAAATGGTATCGTGGAGGCGTTGAAAGACAATCATCCGTTGGTGTATGCAAGGCTAAGACAACATTCTAAGATACCGAAAGAGCGTGATGCGGTGTTCCGAGAGTTTGAGGATGAGCAGAACAATGAAATACTCATCTCCACTTATGCTAATCAAGGGTTCGATGGTAAGATGGTGGACTTCACAGTGATTGCTAAGATTCCTTTCGGGCCACTTGGCGATATTCAAGTCAAAGCCAAAGCGGAAAACGACCCTAAATGGTATCAAATGATGACGGCGGTGGAATTGGCACAAATGACGGGACGATGTGTTCGGTCTGAAAAGGACAAGGGTGATGTGTATATCATTGACCCAAGTTTCATGTTCCACTTTGAAAGAGGTATGAGTAATAATCCGTTAGCAAGAATACTCCCTCCGTATGTAGCAAAAGCAATTATTAACAATAGGTGATTTCATGGAATGGAGGGACTGTCGGATTTGTAATACCCCTTACCCACGCCCTTCATTAACGAAAGATTTAGTGTGTATCATGTGCGAACCCCCAACAGGTGTGAATAAGAAATGAAAATCGGTATATGTGGCAAGATGGCAAGCGGTAAAACAACAATTGCGGAAGCATTAAGTCACCGTGAGGATTATGGATTCACAATTATTTCAATGGCAGGTGAGGTCAAGCGTGTCGGGCGTGAATTGTTTGGCATGACCAAGAAGGACAGACCACTTTTACAACAAATCGGAATGAAAATGCGTGAAATCCGTGAATCTGTATGGTTAGATGCCGTAATCAATAAGGCTAAACACCATCCCGATGCGGTTTGTGACGATGTTCGTTTCATCAATGAGGCTAAAACCTTGAAAGAGGATGGATGGTTCCTTATCAAATTAGACATTGATGAAGAATTACAAAAATCTCGCTTACAATCCACTTACGGTGATGATTGGGAAGTGCATTGGAATAATCGAAGCGACCCTTCCGAAGCCCAAGTGGATGAGATTCCCTTAGATTGGTTCGATTTGGTTATCCCTGCGGCGAATGACCACTCACCAATAACGACCTTAGCGGCCTTCTTGGGTTGGTAGTTTAACAGGCCACGAATCGAAAACAACGAAGGTTCCATCTTCTCGTTGCCCATAATTCCCTTCGTGCAAGTCCTCTAACTTGTAACCGTGTTGTTGGCCCCATTCTTGGACTCTATCTTTACCACCCAATATGCGGGCTTTCGTCATTTCTCCATTTCCGATAGTCGGAATATACTCCATTACCCAATAGGCAATCTGCTCATTGATTTTTAATGGGTGCGCTGATGTTTCGGATTCCACCAATTCCACCAATCTTGGCCCTGCCGTTCCCTTCGCAAAGTGTTTTAATTGAACAATGTCGTCAAGATAGGGTTTTTCACCTTCGTCTGATAATTCCCACAAGTATTCCATGAACTCGGCTTGTTCTCGATTGACTAAGCCTCCTGTCCCATAACCGTCTTGTTCAAGTGATACGATTTTCAGCACATCTCCCGATTCGGGAAGTCGAAATGCCGTGCCACCAATTCCGTGACTTAGGTAATTGCCAATTATTTCTGCTCTAAAGAAGTATTTTCCTTTACTGTGTCGAAAGTTTTCTTTTTCGGATTCAAACTCAAAGTTCGAGGATTCAAACTCCGGGTCATCGTGCGTAATCCCCTTTTTAGCACTCGAAATCCAAAATCCGCCAATTATGCTTGCACAGACAGCCAAGAAAAGCGAGGGTTTCGCCTCCATTTGACTCACTTCCAAAAGTGCTTACTCTCAAAATCTGCGCCAAATCCTTCTTCCGTCAAAGTTTCTGCTAACAAAGTAGTTTTACCACGCAACAGTCGAAGCGCACCATAGATACCGAGAGCGACAAAGCCCCATAATCCGAAATAACCTACCCTATCCATACCTTCAGCGTTTTGAACGAACATGGTGTCGGCGGCATCCACTTGTGTTCCACCTGTCGGGCCTTCAATATCAATGATACCCATGTAACCTAATTTTCCGAGGGCTTCTTGGAAAGCGAACCAATCCACACCTGCTTCATTCTTGAGTGAACCATCCATAGCGTTCTTATTGTAACCATTTTGCTCACTGATTGCCATAATTTGTTCATCAGTCATGTTTGGGTGGGACATTTTCATAGCCTTCACAACGGTTGCACGGTTGGGGAAAACAAGAATCCGCACACGATTATGAATAACTTTTTGCCCATCTTTCTCTTGCTGATGTGGATAAACGACATATTGCACGATTTTCTCGTCATTATCTCTTGCTTTTACAAACTCTTGGAGAATATCAGTGGATGAAAAGTATTGACGGCCTGTATAGATTTTACCGTCCTTGAGAGGGTGTCCGTGAATTGTCCATTTCCTTTGACCTTCGGACAATCCTCTCCCTGCATCTTCCTTAGCCTTTTCGGTAGGATTGACTTCGATACGGGATTCATCACCGTAAGAAGGTTCACCCAAATGATATTGCCCATCTTTTTCATAAACATAACTCATCCATTCACGGTGAAGGTGAGTTTGGTCGGAATATCGCTTCATTTCCTCGATGGCTTCGGGACTGAACTTGTTCCATTCCTCTTTCCACGGCTCGGAAGACATAAGAATAGATTGTCGTTCCCGTTATCTAAAGGCAACGAATCAATATGTGATAGTGGTTTCACCGTTGGAAGAACGCACTTGGAACATTCGCATTTTCTTGAGCGCATCCACGAAAGCGGCATCATCGGACTCAAACTTGGCTTCTTGCTTGGTTGAATCAGAACCAATACCGAGAGCATCAGCCATTTCAACCGCACCTGCAATTGTTCTGTCCACTACAATTTGCTTTCCATTCGTGGTTTCAAAGGGTGAGAAAAACTTGGTAATTTCAATCCATGTATCGCCAATGGTTTCATTTGGTGGGAAGGATTTGATTGCACCTGTTTCCCAATTAACACATCGAACAGTATCACGCTCTTTCATTCTTCTAATACGGCGAGCAATCTTCTTTTGGATTCGCTTTTCCCTTTCACTTAATTCTTCGCTAAAATCAGAACCCTCACCAAACAATTCGTCAAGTAGTCCTTGCTTGAAATCTTCAAAATCTTCTTCATCAAGACCGCTTTCATCAAACAGTTCTTGGATTTCATCTTCCAATTCTTCTGCTAATTCTGCATATTCTTCTGCTTGTTGGGCAAACTCTTCGGCCTCGTCTGCTAATTCTTGGTCTTTTTGATTGCCACCGCCTCTATCCACGATTTCCTGTGCTTCGTCTGCGGCACGGCGAGCGTCTTGAGCATCCTTTCGTGCCTGTTCTCCATCGGCTTCTTGCATGGATTCTTCGGCAGAATCTCTTGCATCTTCGGCTTCTTCAACACATTGTCGTAATGCTTCTTTATCATCGGAAGGGAGGCCGGGACTGTCCCCCTCTCCTTCATCCCCCTCTCCACCATCAGTGTCGCCTTGCTCGGAGGAATCGCCCGAATCTCCGCTATCGGAATCGCTATCTGTTGAAGATGAGTCACCATCGGAATCACCTTTTTCGGAAGAATCGCCTGTTTCGTCACCTTTTTCTCCATTTTCGTCTTGAGTTCCGTCCCCATCTTCGGGGAATGGACATTCAGCATCTTCGCAACCTTCACCGCTACAATTGTCGCAGTTTCCTTCTTGACCGCTACCATCGCCGTCACCTTTACTTTGACCTGCGCCATCAGCCCCGCCATCGCCTTGAGAATCAGAATCGCCGCCATCTCCGTCACCTTGTCCGTCCCCTTGACCATCGCCACTATCTCCTTGACCTTGACCGTCTTGAGAATCGCCATCACCTTGTCCACTTGACGGTGTTCCTTCACCATCTCCTGTTCCTTGACCTGCTTCGCCTGTGGGGTCGTCTGCGGGTGCGCCACCTTCGCTACCATCGGGTGCGGGGCCACTTGCTTCACCGCTTTCGTCTGCGGGTTGGCCTTGAGAATCGGAATCGCCCTTGAGTTTTTCCTTCATTTTGCTTTTCAAATCATCAGAAACATTGTCGGCGTTATCTTGGCCTTCTTGGTAAGCATCACGGTCTTCACCTTCGCCCTCACCTTCGCCCTCGCCTTCTCCTTCACCGTCACCTTGTCCTTCACCTTGACCTTCGCCTTCACCCTCTCCTTCTCCTTCGCCATCGGATTCGCCATCTCCGTCACCGTCACCGTCACCATCTCCTTGACCTTCAACGGGTGGGCCTTGACCTTGACTCGGTTTTTTACCCGATTGCCCCTTTCCTCGCTGACCACCTCGCTTGAGTGGGGTATCTTCATCGTATTCTGTATTAGTGAGGGAAAGACCGTCATCTTCTGAACCTGCATCCTTAGCATTTTCATCATAACGGATTTCAAGTGTGCCATCATCAGCGATTTTCGCCTTTACATAGGGAAACTTACTATCTGTAATGACTTTGAGCCAATGTTCCTCATTCTCATAGATATTGAGTCCTGTCTTCCCAACCCATTCAAAATTGTCGGCACTGACGGAATCTTCACTTGAGCGCATCATTATACGGCGTAATCCTTCAAGAGTGCTTTCACCACTTTGGTCGCCAATATCCACTCCTATTACTATTACCCATGCGGGAGAGGGGCGTTTTGGGACTTCCATCACATCGCCTGTGGAGGTATTCAGCCATAGCATACATCACTTTTGGTAAAACAAGTATTTATAGTATTGCATTATTTTCGACAACTGCCTATCTCCGCCCTGTGAACCTTTATTAAGGGGGTCGAACAAGTGATGATTAACCCCGACCAAGAAGGGGCAGAAAAGGAAAGTGAAAAATATGAGTAAAGCAAACAGCGAAATTGAAGCATTTTTGGCAGAAGCCGCAGAACAAGCCCCTGCGAAGACCGAAGCGGTCTTCCCAATCCGAGAGAAGATGAAGGCTGACTTCGACACTCTCTATCAAGGTTACATTGTGGAATCTTACAACGAAGGAATTGAAGGCGAGTATGGAGTTTCCACCGCAGTTAATCTGATTGATACAAACAACGAGGGTCGCAGAATGACTCTTTGGGTTGGCGGATATGAAACCAACCATTTCTCTCAATTCATCGAAGGACAGGCCGCAAACGGTAACTCGTTGCCTCTTGCAGTATCTTTCTTGCGAACCAAGCAAACCTCCGAAAAGAGTGGTCGCCAATTCAACAAGATGGTTCTTCGCCTTGACTCCGCAGGTGACGATGTGGTAATCCCACCAATCCCTGCTGACCAAGTGCCTGAGTGAAGTCATTCTTGACTGATTGTGCAATCGCCTTAATAAGCGTTAGCGTAAGCGATATTCAAGTCAAAGTCGGTGCGATTCCCCTTCGCACTTGATAACCCCCGTCTGCATCTTGCCGTCTTCGGGCGGCAGGGTGTAGGCCACCGTGACTCGGATTCATTCTTTCGCAACCTTTCATATAGGCGTTAGGACAATGTGGTTAGCATGATTCCTCCATCCATACACAATTTCGTGAAAAGGGTGGTTGAAGGGAAGCATCCTCATCAAGCAGAACCCATTGTTGAGCAACAGGCAAATGTTCTCGGAATCATTCAAACATTGGTATCGTCTGACGATGCCGAAGGTTCGGGTGTAGTGACGAAGCGTGAAGTCAAAGGTGTTTCAACGAAGGATTCGGGAAAGGATAAAACCCTCATCAAGTTTGGTGTGTCTGACGGCGAGAATGCGGTTCAATGCGTAGCGCATAACTGTAACGATAAATACTTGTCGGGCAAATTGACTCAAACGGAATTGGAAAAGGCTGACGCTATCATTCGGAAATCCCTTGCTGATGGAAAGCCCATCAAAATATCGGGTTGTTACACTAACTTCAAATCCGATAGGGTCTTCATTATTGACTCGATTGAATGGGAAGCAGATATTCACAAAGCACAAGTCAATGCAAAGGTTGTTGATGCCTTCCTCAAAGAGTGTGCGAAACATCAAATCGAAGACCTTGACGATGATGGAAACACCATCCAAAGGCCACTTACACCACTTGATGTGATGATGGATGATGAAGGATTGTGGGCGGAAATCTATGCTGATAAG
>MDSX01024298.1_pt1 | contig 14164 bp, 11 predicted proteins | sample 811141 | NCBI WGS metagenome assembly MDSX01 (sample SAMN05326642, study PRJNA326480) | marine metagenome | isolation source: seawater | place: Atlantic Ocean: South East | collected 2010
AAAAAAGAAATAATTATAGAAATTATATATTTGATCAAAATGAAATTAAAAGAAAGAAAAATTCAAATGAAATTAATTTAAAAACCTCCTCATTAAAAGATAGTGTTGGTAATTATATTGTTAAAAAATATAAAACTAAATTTAGCTTAGATGTTGGACAACTTTCAGTCGGTGTTGGTTTAAATAATACAAATAATAATTATAGTCAAAATGGTTTAGGAATTTTTCAATTCAGTGATATTTTAGGCGATCATAAAATTTATTTAGCTACAGAATTAAATGTTAATTTTAAAAGATCTGACTATGCATTGGTATATAGATACTTACCAAACTTAATAGATTGGACATTTTTATTTTCACATGATGGTTATGCAGTAGCTACAAGCTCTCCTTATGATGATGATAATAATATTGTACAAGATCAGCGATTATATCAAAATATAGCCATTGGAGTTAATGCAAATAAACCTTTATCAAGATTTAATAGATTTGAGTTTAATTTAAATCATTACTTAATGTTAGTTCATGATGAAATTATTAATCCAAATACATATGGCGGTATAGAAAGTAGCAGTCATGTTTTTACTGGAAATTTGACAACTTTCAGTACTAAATACGTATGGGATAATACCAGATGGTTTTATACTTACCCAATTGATGGAACAAGATTATACTTTAATTTTAAATCAGCCCCAACATCTAAATATGATATAAACTTAGTTAGTGTAGATAGTAGATATTATAAGCCTCTATTTAATGGCGTAAGTTTTTTATTAAGAAACTTTATTGGCCATACCTGGGGTAAAGATAGGCAAGTAATGTATTTAGGTGCTGAGCCATCATTTTACTCATCTAATCCTAATATTTCTTATTTCTATGAAAATGAAATTTCTAATGATAATGATAATTTATTAACATTTTTTAATTTTACTGAGAATGTTACGCCAATCAGGGGAGTTCCATTTATGTATAAATATGGTGATAACATAGCACTATATAATTTTGAATTAAGGGCTCCATTTTTATTATATTATTTTCCTGCTATTAAATGGTTTGGTCAAATAAATGGAATAATTTTTGCTGATTTAGGTGTTGCATGGGGAAACAATGAACCTTTACCAGATATTACCAAAAAAGAAAGTTGGATAAGTCGAGAAGATGATATTAATCAGAATCACGGATGGGTTATGTCGTATGGTTGGGGCCCAAGATTTATATTCTTGGGGATGCCATTTAAACTGAATTATGCATGGCAATATAATCCTATTACAAAGAGAAAATCCAACAGACGATATGAAATTACCATTGGTATTGATTTATAATTTGCAACTTTAAACAAAATATACTTATATTAAAACGTGCAAAACGTGCACATGGAGGAAATTATGAATAAAATATTTTATGTATTATTATTTTCACTGGTCATTCCAGTCACCAGTTTTGCTATTGATGATAATAATTCATCAATTAAATGGAAGGGTACAAAATCTACAGGATCTTTTCATGACGGGCTTATATCTGTAAACACTAGTTTACTTCAAATAGAAAATAATAAATTAATAGGTGGTGAAATAATAATCGATATGAATTCAATTATTTGTACTGATATTAAAGATGAAGGATCTAATGCGTATCTTGTAAAACATTTAAAAAATGAAGATTTTTTTGCCACATCAATCTTTCCTGATGCTAAGTTAAAAATTAATAATGTCAGTTTAATAGAGAGTGATGATTATAAAATTGAGGCTGATTTAACTATCAAAGAAAATACTCATCCTATTTCATTTGTTGCTAATATTGTAATTAATGAAGGTATTGGATTAGCAAGCGGCTATTTACAAATTGATAGATCTAAGTATGGTATTAAATATAAATCTAAATCATGGTTTCCAGATATTGGAGATAGATTTATAAATGATACTTTTGAATTATATTTTAATTTATTATCATCTGAAATAAAGTGACTAAATAAAAGGAAAAATTATGAAAGTAGCAGTTTTTGGCAGTACAGGTTTTGTGGGTAAATATATATTAAAATCCTTGTTAAAGCACAATCATCAGATTCATACTTTAGTACGAAATGGGAGTGAGAATAAATTAAAAGAAATAGATAATATTCATATATCTACTGGTGAGGTAACAAATAATACCTCTCTAGATCAAACAATGATGAATTGTTCAACTGTTATTTATAATATTGGTATTATCAGACAATTTCCATCAAAAGGAATTACTTATGAAAAATTACATTATGAATATGCTAAAAATATAATAGATCGAGCAGTCCATTATAAAATCAAACATTTTATCTTAATGAGTGCAAATGGTGTAAAATTAGATGGAACTGGATATCAAAGCACAAAATTTAAGGCTGAAGAATATTTAAAAAAATCAGGTTTGAATTACACTATATTCAGGCCTTCATTAATTTTTGGAAAACCCAATAATGATCAAGAATTTTGCACTCAACTAAGAGATACAATGTTAAAACTCCCTATTCCAGCTCCATTATTTTTTCCTGGACTTGATATTTTTAATGCTGGTAAATTTGAAATGTCTCCAATTCATGTTGAGAATGTAGCTGATTTTTTTGTTAAGTCCATTCAAAATGAAAAACATTTTAATATGACATACAATTTAGGTGGAAAAGAATCATTTAATTGGAAAAAAATAATTAGTATTATCAGCAGTGCTTTAAATAAATCTAAATTAATGATTCCAGCACCTGTATTGCCTATTAAAATTGTAGCTTTTTTCTTAGATAGATTCAAAATATTTCCAATTACTCGGGATCAATTAACAATGTTGCTTGAAGGTAATAGTTGTGAAATAGGAAAACTATTTACAGATTTTGATATTACACCTATAGAATTTAATAAAAAAAATCTATCATATTTACGTAACAAATGATGAAGTATATAAAAATATATGATATTATTGGTTTTAAAATTTGTTGGGCACTTTGTGCATTTTGTACAGTATGGAACCAACCTTATTTAGGTCCATTAGCAACATTATTATTTATTCTAATACATTTATTTTTAGTGAAATTTAAAAATAGAGATATCAAAGTTATTATTATTGCAATTTTGTGCGGGTTATTAATAGACAGTTTATTTTCATTATTTAGTTTAATAGAATACAAAGGCGGATTATTAGCAACTTATAATTTATCTCCCCTTTGGATATTATCTATGTGGGCTGGTTTTGCCATCACACTATTGTATGCGTTAGATAGTCTTAGAAAAAATTATTTCCTTTCAGCAATTTTAGGTTTTATTGGAGGGCCTTTATCATATAGTGCAGGTGTTAGTATTGGTTCATTAGAAATTCATTCTAACTTAGCTTATGTTTTTCTTGCTTTAGCATGGGGGATGGTAATTCCATGTTTATTTAAGTATATAAATTCAATTGATTAATTTTTGTTAAAATGAATGCTATAGTTTTATTCAAAAATAATTTAAGATATAATGATAATCCCGTTTTATTTCATTCAGTTTCTGGAAATAAAATTTTACCTATATATATTCATGATGAAATTAATATTAATAAACCGCTCGGTTCTAGTTCAAAATATTGGTTACATCATTCTTTAATAAGTTTAAACAAAAAATTAAATAATAATTTACATTATTATAATGGAGATACATTTACTATAATAAAAAAATTAGTAAATACATATTCTATTTCTACTATTTATTGCGAAGAGTCATTTTTAGATAATGATATAATGTTTTTTGATGAAATTAAAAAATCATTAGAATATATCAATATTAATTTAGAATTTTATAATTGTAATTTGTTATGGAAGCCTTATGAAATTTTAAAAAATGATCAGACACCATACAAAGTCTTCACACCATATTATAAACGTGGCTGTCTCAATGCTCCCATACCAAATAAACCAGAAGGACAACCATCAAAAATTAATTTTATTAAAACTAAAAACAATACTTCTATTGATGATTTAAATTTATTGGATAACTATAAATGGTATAAAAAGTTTAACAAAATATGGAAAATTTCTGAGGACGATGCTTTAAATATATTTAAGCTTTTTTTAAAAGAAAAAATTAATGACTATAAAAAAGAACGTGATTTTCCAGCATTAGAAAAAAATTCTAAATTATCACCTTATATCAGGTTTGGCTTAATTTCTGTTAATAGAATTTGGTACGAATTAAATAAATTACCAAATAACAAAGGTGTTGAACACTTTAAATCAGAAATAGGTTGGAGAGAGTTTTCTTATTACTTATTGCATCATTTCCCACGAATGGAAAAGAATAATTTACAGACTAAGTTTGATAATTTTAATTGGGAAAATTCCGAAGAAAAATTTGATGCATGGAAAAAAGGTGAAACAGGATATCCTATAGTTGATGCAGGAATGAGAGAATTATGGCAAACTGGTTTTATTCATAATAGAACTCGTATGGTGGTTGCTTCTTTTTTAGTTAAAAATTTATTGATTGATTGGCGTTTGGGAGAAGAGTGGTTTTGGGATTGTTTAGTGGATGCTGATTATGCATCAAACATTGCAGGATGGCAATGGGTTTCTGGAACAGGTGCAGATGCTGCACCATATTTTAGAATTTTCAACCCTATCCTACAAGGAAATAAATTTGACCCAGAAGGTAAATATATTAAATATTATGTGCCAGAATTAAAAGATGTTCCATTAAAACTTTTAAATGAACCGTGGAACTATCCTAACAAAACAAATTATACTAAACCTATAGTAGATTATAAGTATTCTAGAGAACGAGCTCTATCAAAATATGAGGAAATAAAATAATGTTAAAAGTCATTTCAATTATCATTGTATTTTTTTTGAGCGGATGTTCTAGTTTATATCTAGGCATGAAGGATTACACAGATTTTGATCCTCAGTTACAATCAAATCAGTTAGGTAATATTATATTAGCATATGAAGATGGATTAAGAACAAATAATAAAAATAAGGAATATGAATGGTGGTATTTTGACACAAAACTAGATGATGGTAGTATAGCTGTAGTGTATTTTTGGAAGATTAAAGCTGTAAAAGATTTTTATTACATTGGTGTCAATTATAATAAACCTGATGGAACAGAATATAAAAAAATTAAATTTTTTAAAGAAAGTGATACTTTTTTTGAAAAGGATAGTTGTAATGTTCAATATAATGAAAATCATTTTATCGGTAATTTAGAAAAATACAAAATCAAGATTAATCCTGAAGACTTTGATGGATTTGGTTTAGATATAGAATTAAATTCTAAGATAAAACCATATAGACCCCAAGATGGCATTATTAATGCAGGAAAAGATTATTTTGCTTGGTTAGCTGCTGTTCCAAATGGAAGTGTAGATGGAAAATTAACATTTAATTATAAAGAAGAAAATATTTCAGGAACAGGTTACCATGACCACAATTGGGGAAATATTGAATTACAAAAGTTATTTGATGATTGGTTATGGTTTAGAGGTACAGTTGGTCAATATACTATAATAGGTTATGAGCTCAATACAACATCAGCAAGAGGTGGTTATTCAATTCCAGGCATATTTATTGCAGATAGTACTGGAATTATTTATGAAAATTATGGACAAAATGGTATTTTTACATCGAAAGAAAATCTAATTACAGACCTATATAAAAAAAATAATGAAACATTATTTTCTAAATTAAAAATATTAACAACAGATGATTTCTACTTAGAAATAGAAGGTACTGAAGTTATTGAAAATTTATATTTATTTGATATACATAAAACACCATTTATACCATTTTTATTTAGTTTTTCTAATATTGATCCCTATTATACAAGATTCAAAAGTAAAGTGACTTTAAAATTACCAAATCAAGATTCAATGATTGGTGAAGGGGTATTAGAAATAATGGATTTAAAATGATTACTCGATTTCCTTTTGAAAAACTTGGGCGCCATAATTATGGATGGTTAGATGCTCGATACCACTTTAATTTTGCTAACTATTATAACCCTAATTTACTATCTAAAGATCCTTTACTAGTCTGGAATGATGATTTGATTCAACCTAACACTGGATTTCCTATGCATTCTCATCAAAATATGGAAATCATTACGTATATAAGAAAAGGTAAAATTTCGCATAAAGACGATATTGGTAATAACGGAGAAATTGAACAAGGACAGATTCAGGTGATGTCCGCAGGAAGTGGAATTACACATTCCGAATATAATTTATCAAAACAAGAAACATTATTATTTCAAATATGGATTAAACCTAATAAGCAGAATGTTAAACCTGTTTGGAGTAATATTAATTTATCTGATAAAAATAATCAGGCTGTTCAAGTTTTAGCATCTGGACAAGAAAAATATAATAATTCAGATATTTTAAAAATAGAACAAGATGCTTCAGTTGTTAGGATTGTTGGGACACAAGAAACAATAAATTATAAAATAAAAAAAAATAGACACTATTATGGCGTTGTATCAAATGGGTTAGTTAATATTAACAATATAGAAACTGTCTCTAAAAGAGATGGCTTTTATATAGAATCAGAAAATGAAATTGATTTTCATTTTATTAAATCAACAGAAATTATTTTAGTTGATTTACCAGTAATAGTTTAGAAATTATTTATCAATTTTTATCTGATCAAGATTTTCAATAAAGTTAGCATTATGATCTATTATTTTATAATCTTTTATTTCCATAGCTCTTGTAGCAAGTGATGAGATAAATTCTCTGTCATGACTTGAAAAAATTATAGTTCCTTCATATGAATCTAACGCTGAGTTTAAAGCTTCTATTGATTCCATGTCTAAATGATTTGTTGGTTCATCCATTATAATAACATTAGGTTCTTGTAGAATAATTTTCCCAAACATCATTCTTCGCTTTTCTCCCCCTGACAATACATTTGTAGTTTTATTAATATCATCTTTAGTAAATAGCAATCTACCAAGTATACTTCTCACTTTTTGATCATCTTCGTCTTTTGTAACCCATTGCCCCATCCACTTCATTAATGTCATTTTATTTTCAAAATTAGAATCTATATTTTGTTCAAAATAAGCTACATTAGCATTTGAAGACCATTTAACAATACCATTATCTTTAAAATTTTCATTTATTAAGCATTGTAGTAGTGTTGTTTTGCCAATACCATTTGCACCCAAAATAGCTATACGATCTCCAACATCAACTATAAAATTAATTTTATTTAAAATTTGAAGTGATTCATAACTTTTAGTTAAATTTTTAACCTCTAAAACATTACCATGAATTTTCTTTTTTTGATTAAATCTTATAAATGGATATACTCTACTTGATTTTGCTATATCATCTAACTTTATTTTATTGATTTGATTAGCCCTTGAAGTTGCTTGTTTTGCTTTAGATGCATTAGCTGAAAATCGTTTAACAAAAGCTTTCAATTCATTTATTTTAGCTTCCTTCTTTCTATTTTCATTTAATAAATATTCTCTAGCTTGTGTTGCTGCAATCATAAAATCATCATAATTACCTGAATATAAACGTATCTCTCCATAATCAAGATCAGCTATATGTGAACATGTTTTGTTTAGGAATTGTCTATCATGAGAAATCATTATAATTGTACTATTACTCTTAATAAGAATATTTTCAAGCCAATTGATAGTTTCTAAATCTAAATTGTTCGTTGGTTCATCAAGTAATAATATTTCAGGATTTCCAAATAAGGCTTGTGCTAAAAGAACTCTTAATTTCATTCCTGGCGCTAAAGTACTCATATTTTTTTCATGTGCATCTAAAGGAATGCCAAGACCTACTAATAGTTTACTTGCATCCGTTTCAGAAGTATAGCCATCTAAATCAGAAAATTCTACTTCTAAATCTGCTACTTTTAAACTTTCCTCAACGCTCATATCTTCGAGATTATAAATTCTATCCCTCTCTAATTTAATCTCCCAAAGTTTTTGATGACCCATAATAACACAGTCTACTATAGGAATATCCTCATACATAAAATGATCTTGTTTAAGGGTTGCAATTCTATATTTTTTATCAATTGAAACATTACCATTTGTAGACTCTAATTCACCAGATAATATTTTCATAAAAGTAGATTTACCTGATCCATTAGCACCAATCAAACCATATTTATTTCCTTTTGAAAAACTTATATTAATATTTTCAAATAAAGGTTTAGAGCCAAATTGTTTTGATATATTATTTGTTGAAATCATTTACAAAATACTTATTTCTTTATCCATTGAGTGTATTGAGCAGTATTTGAAAGTTGGAGGGTATTATTTTTAATAAAATTTTCTTTGATGGCAATATGATCAAATGGAAAAAAAGTATCTATACTATCTGAATCGATGTTTATATAAGTGATATGAAGATGGGTAGAATAATTAAAAAATAGTTTATAAATACTTGAACCACCTATGATAAATACTTTTGGTACTAATTGTTTTTTTAGATGATCAATACATATTTTAACATCATGATATACTTCAACATTTTCTATTAGTTTATGTGATAGTACAATATTTCTTCTTTTAGGCAGAGGTTTAAAAGGAAGCGAATCCCAAGTTTTTCTTCCCATTATAATTGTAGAGTTAACTGTAATTTTTTTAAAATTTTTTAAATCTTCAGGAACATGCCAAGGTAATTGACCATTTTTACCTATGCCGCCATTATAATCTTGAGCCCAAATTAGGTGTATTTCCATTAAACTGCTACAGGAAATTTAATAACAGGATGATGTTTATAATCTGTTAACTTAAAATCATCAAACTGTAATTTCCAAAATGGTTTTTTTTCAATTGAGAGTTTTGGAAGAGGCAAAGGTTTTCTTTTTAATTGTTCTTTCATACCATCAATATGATTAACATAAATATGAGCATCATTAATATAGTGAGAAAACTCACCTAATTCTAGATTAGTCTCTTGAGCTATCATCTGAGTTAAAGTTGCGTAGCAAGCCAAATTAAATGGAATCCCTAATGCAATATCACCACTTCTTTGTGTTAGATGACAATTTAATTTATTATTAACAACACTAAAAATAAAAAATGCATGACAACTAGGTAGTGCTATTTGATCTAAAACTGATGGATTCCATGCTGATACAATAATTCGTCTGGAGTCAGGATTATGTTTTATTAATTTTATTGCTTCATCAATTTGATTAATATACTCTTTATGAATTTTTCCTGTATTTTTATCTTCTGTAAATTTCTCCCAATTTACCCATTGATAGCCATACATTTTTCCAACTTCCCAGTTTTTATCTTCTGAAGTCCAAGCATCCCATATTTTTGTATGCTGTCTTAAATTTCTTATATGTGTGTCTCCGGATAAATACCACAAAAGTTCATGAATAACCGAATTAAAAAAGACTTTTTTTGTAGTGAGCAATGGAAAACCTTTAGATAAGTCAATTTTATAATGATATCCAAATGACATTAATGTATCAGTTCCAGTTCGATTTTTTTTTATTGTACCATTATCTAAAACATGTTGAACTAAATCTAAATAAACTTTCATTATTAGCAATCTCTCTTTTTAAAGCCAGTATAAACTTGTCTTGGTCTATTAATTCTATTTTTTGGATTTAAAATCATTTCTCTCCAATGTGCAATCCACCCAGGCAACCTACCTAATGCAAACATAACTGTGAACATATTAGTTGGAAAGCCTAAAGCACGATAAATAATACCTGAATAAAAATCTACATTTGGATACAATCCTCTTTTAACAAAATATTCATCGTTTAAAGCAACCGATTCTAGCTCTTTTGCTATATCTAGTAGTGGATCTTTAATATTTAATTTTTTTAACACTTTTTCTGTCATATTTTTAATTACTCTAGCTCTTGGGTCATAATTTTTGTAAACCCTATGACCAAAACCCATTAATCTAAATGATGAATTTTTATCTTTAGCTAAGTCAATATACTTTTTGTAACTCCCACCATCATCATTAATCATTTTTAGCATTTCAATAACAGCTTGGTTTGCGCCACCATGTAATGGTCCCCATAAAGCAGAAATACCTGCTGAAATAGTAGCATAAATATTAGCATGACTACTTCCAACCATTCTAACCGTTGATGTAGAACAATTTTGTTCATGGTCAGCATGTAATATTAATAATAAATTTAACGCTTCAATAATAATCTCATCACTGTGATGATCTTCCTGAGAATCAGCAAACATCATATGTAAAAAGTTTTCAACATACCCTAATTCAGGCTCTGGATAAATAAATGGCAATCCATGTGATTTTCTGTAAGAATATGCTGCAATTGTTTTAACCTTAGCTAATAGTCTTACTATATTAATATCAATTTTTTCTTTTTCATTTTTATCATTATCCTCATGATACGAAGATAAGGCTGTAACCATTGAAGATAAAATTGCCATTGGGTGTGCGTTTGGAGGAAATCCATCAAAAAATCTTTTCATATCTTCATGAATGACAGCATGCTGCCTTAAACTCTTTTTAAATTTCAATAAATCACTATCGTTATGGTTATCGCCATAAATTAATAAATGTGACAAATCAGTAAAATTTGTATTTTTTACAACTTGTTCTATTGGGTAACCTCTATATCTTAATATGCCATTTTCACCATCAATGAATGTAATATCACTAGTACACGCACCTGTGTTACCATAACCTGGGTCTAATGTGATATAGCCTGTTTGGTTTCTTAATGAAGATATATCAATTGCTTTTTCAGATTCAGAGCCTTCAATTATTGGCAAGTCAATTGTTTGATTTTTATTTAGGACTAATTTAGCTTTTTTCATTTTTAATCTTTTTTTGTTGAATGTATTATGGTTTACTTAACGCTTGAATAATTTAATAATTTTTTATTTAAAAGTCTCTTCTTAAAATAACTTTTTTTTAAAAAAAGAAAAATAATGTTTGGCGTACAAACACTATATACAGTATATTTTTGTTAGTATTTAACTATATCTTGTATATCTTTTGTATTAACTCCCCGTCGAGAAATAGATTCAATACACTTAGTAACAAAATGTAACACTCACTAGTATGCTTGCTCGTGATTTAATACAAAAAAAAATTAATTAAAGAAAGGACCGTTCGTCGATTATGAAAAATTTCCCTCTTATGTTCGCTCACAGCGGCAAAACAAACAAAATTATTGGTAAAAAAAGAATTTCTACTTACAAAAGATTATACGATTACATAACAACACTACAAGATAACAATACTGTTAAAGTTCATGAAAATTATTTAGATGAAAATGAATTAGCTAAAAATATATATAGTAAAAAATACTACGTAAAAGATTTAAACAATGATTTAATTGAAGATAAGCCTGAAGATGTATTTAAACGTTTATCTTCATTTTTATCTACAGTTGAAGAAACGCCTGCAAAACAAAAAGAATTTTCAGAACGTTTTTACAATGAATTATTTGAAGGAAGATTTATTGCAGGTGGACGAGTATTAGCTGGTGCAGGTGATTTATATAGATTAAAAACACTAGCTAACTGCTTTGTTTCTCAAATTGATACAGATGATATTGATTCAATTTATAAAGCTGCATTTGAATGTGCTAGAACGTATTCTTATGGTGGAGGTATTGGTGTTGATATTTCATGCTTAAGACCTAAGGATGCTATTGTTCATAATGCAGCAGATAGTTCTACAGGTGCTGTTTCATTTATGGAATTATATTCCTTAACTACCGGATTAATAGGCCAAAGTGGTAGAAGAGGTGCATTAATGTTAACAATTGATGTAAAACATCCTGATGTAATGCATTTTTTAAAAGTTAAAAAAACACCTAATTGGGTTACTAATCAAATTGTTGAACAGTGTAATTGGTCAGGGCTTTTTGATGAATTTGAATTAGATACTATTAAAAAACAGGTTATGGAAAATACACAGGTTAGATTTGCTAATATTTCTATAAAAGTTAGTGATGAATTTATGAGTGCTGTTGATGAAGAAAGAAAATATAGTTCAGATACTTATATGATTTATTTAAATAAAAAAAGTACTTCAACAAAAGCAAATCAGTATGATCACTATTCAGTTAAGATGCCATCTAAAAAAGTTGAAGATTTTGATTTAATTAAAACTTTTTCAAATTTTTCAGAAATGAAAAAATGGTTAAAAAATGAACATAAACAAACTATAAGTAAGAAATTGATAGAAGATGTGCAATGTAGAAATAAATTCGGTGATTACAAAGTTGATTGCGGTGATTATGAATTAGCTATTAGGCAGGCAGGCGATTTCATGCTTTATTTTAATAATGAAGATACGGGAGAAATAAAACAATTAGTTAAAGCCCGTTCAGTTTGGGATGAATTTGTTGAAGGCAATTATAAAACAGCCGAACCTGGAATCATTTTTTGGAGCACCATGTCTGACTATTCTCCTTCAAATTATGTAGGTAGACCTATAGTTAGCACCAATCCTTGTGCAGAGGTACCTCTTGAGGATGGAGGCGCATGTAATTTAGGCTCATTAAATTTATCAAGATTTGTTATGGATGGATATCATAGTAACGCACGTATTAATTGGGATCAACTAGCTGAATCCACACAGTTGCTAGTAAGATTTTTAGATAATGTAGTTACATGGAATGAAGATTTAAATGCTTTAGAAAAACAAAGATTAGCTGCAAAAGAAACACGCAGATTAGGTCTAGGTGTAATGGGTATTGCTGATATGTTAAATCAAATGGGAATTGCCTACGATTCTGATGAATCAATTGATTGTATAGAGCAAGTAATGGATTTTATTACAAATGCAGCATATCAAGCATCTGCTATGATTGCTAAAGAAAAAGAGCCATCACCAATATTTAAATTAGATGGTTATAAAGAATGTCCTTTCTATCAAGAAGCATTAAATGATCAAACGAAGAGTCTGATTACAAAAAATGGTTTGAGAAATATTGCTATAATGTCTATAGCACCTACAGGATCAATTTCAAATATTGTACTTGGTTATGAAATTAATGGTAAAAATTATATTGGAGTATCTGGTGGTGTTGAACCAATTTTTGCTGTTTCATATACAAGAAGATCTGAATCATTTAATAAAAGATTTAAAGTGTTTCATGCTACAATTCAGGCATATTTAGATTTAATGGATATTGATAATAGTGCTGAAGAAGAAGAAACCTTACCGGATTATTTCTTTAGAACTGCCCATTCGGTTATTCCTGATAAAAGAGTAAAAATTCAAGGAGTTATACAAAAATATATTGATCATAGTATTTCTTCTACAATTAATTTACCTGAAGATGTTGAACCAGAAGTAATATCTGATATTTATTTTATGGCGTGGCAAAAGAAACTTAAAGGGGTAACCATATATAGAGATGGTAGTAGATTTCCTATTTTAAGTGTAGAAAATAAACTTACACCATTTCAAGCTTATAAAGATAAAAAGTTTGAAATTTTAAATGAAGATGGAGAAAAGATTGAAGTTAAAGGAGATCATGTTATTAAAAATGAATATGGACGATTAACAACCCTATATCATCATATGAATAATTTATCTAGCGCTCCTTCAAATATGCCTCAACCTATTTCAACAAAGGAGGTAAAAAATGTTTAAATTACCTCCAGGTGCACAAATTAAAGAAGTGGCAGAAACTACAACTAAACAATACAAGGCTGACCCTAAAAGCATTAGGCCCGAAGTAGTAGATGCAAAAGTTTACAAGCTTAAAAGTGCATTTATTAAAAACTCTGTTTTTGTTACATTAAGTTTTATTAAGCATGAAGACCACATAAGGCCAATAGAAATTTTTATAAACTCAAAAGATCTAACAAGAGCGCCTGAATATGTAGTATTAACTAGATTAATTTCTGCAATATTTAGAAGGTCTGCAAATCCAATGTTTATTTTAGAAGAGTTACAGGGAATTTTTGATCCTAATGGAGGATCTTTTAAAGAAGGAAAATATTATCACTCTTTTTATGCAGAAATTGCTGATGTTATTGAAAGATTTTTTTATGATGTTGATATTTTAGAAAAACCATCTACATGGAGTCCAGAAAATGATGGTGATGTTTCAATAGATACACCTGCTATTGATTCTGAAGATGGTGAAAATGTTGATTTTAAAATTTGTCCAGATTGTGGTGCAAAAGCCTTAAAAACTGAAAATGGTTGTGATACATGTATGGCTTGTGGCTAT
>MDSX01012118.1_pt1 | contig 14154 bp, 7 predicted proteins | sample 811141 | NCBI WGS metagenome assembly MDSX01 (sample SAMN05326642, study PRJNA326480) | marine metagenome | isolation source: seawater | place: Atlantic Ocean: South East | collected 2010
ACGGGGACGGGGGCAGCGGCGGGGGGGGAGACGGGGGCGGGGGCGGGGGGTCCCCCACTGGATAAGCCGCCGCGCGTGTTGCCCGCGCGGTTCCTTGTGCTCTGGGACCGGGTGACGGCGGAGTCCATGGTGCTGTAGCGGGTTCGCGGGTTCGCGGGGCGCGAGGTGACGAACGGGCTGGCGCGCGCTCACACGAGTGTCGCGACGTCGGGGAGAGAACGGCAAACTTGAAAATCGGAAATGACAACAAAAGACCTTCCGCACCATCAATTTTCCGGCGCCTCCGACGGCGGCGGCGCGGGTTTGGCTCTCGAAAATCTATGGGCGAGTGCTTGAGTTATTCTTGAGTCAGTTGCGTACCTATTTTACGTATGGGCAAATTAGTTAGACCGGCTCGGCGCGAAACTCTGGGGTGAGACGAGTGTGAACCAACGGGCTCTCTCGACGGCGGATGGCCCACAGCACGGAACGCGGTTCCTCGGTGCGTGTCTGTTTGGGAGCGTCGCCATGTCCAAGGCTGCTTTCGCCGGCCTCAAGGCCGTGCAGGAGATCCGGTTTCACCTCTGCCAGACGTCCAAGGGGAGCGAGGGCGTCCGGAACTTCCTGCTCAAGAGCTACAAGAACATGAAAGCCGCGAGCCCCGCGACGCCTATTCTTATCCGCGAGGCGAGCGGTGTGGAGGGTGGCATCGTCGTTCGTCAAGGTACGCACACCTCCGATCCCGCGGGCGTTTTAGCCCATCGCGTCGTCGAACCCAGCCATCGCGACCCCCGCGTCGCTCCCCGCCGATGCCCACCATCCAACCAATCAAGTGTCCCCTTTGTCTGACCAAAGTCCCCATCCGACCCCCGTCCTCGCAGACTTTGGGATGGAGAAGAAGGCTTCTCTCGAGGGTATGGACGAGAAGGCGGTGGAAAAGGAGGTCACCTCGCTCCTCAAGTAAATTAGCGCCTTTTCTCGTTCCACTCGGACGAGATCGTTTGGTAGAGGGCCCACCGCGGGAAACCCTTGACGATGTAATTCTACTTCTGTTCACAACACCGCCGCGCAGCGTCCGTTTTTTATGGTGTCATCGTGCGATCCATGTGCCGCGACTAACGGGACCAGAGGGACTCGGGTGCGTCTGGGACCGGACGCATCGCCAACGGTGTGAATCTAACGGGTAATCGCTATTCAACCGCGTGACCTAAAGCTAAAAACCAACAGAACGGGCGCTACTTCGACGTCGTCGAGGGCTGTTCCTCAGTTAGCAAGACCTTGTTCGTCGCAGCCTCGAACGCCGCCGTCGCCTTCGACAGAACTTTCTCCGATGCCTCCAACTCCCGCGCCAGCTCCTTGTCCAGCTCGTCGTTCTCCGCCTGAAGCTTGGCTATCCTCCCCAGCTGCGCGGGCTCGTCCAGATCCACCTCTGGGAGCAAAGAGGCGAGCTCGTCGATCTTCCTGCTCTGCTGGATCAAAGCCGCTGCCATCTCCTGCGATGATAGAACGTAGATGTCAGTCTCTGAGGCATTCACCGGTCGTTTCGGGCGTGCGAGGAAGGGAAATCCGTGAGGGAAGGAGGATGGAGCTCGCACCTTTATTTGCTTTTCGCTCGCCTCGAGGCCATCGTCGGGCAGCGCGTCGCTGAGTTCGCCGTCCGCCGTCGTCCCGGCCGGCTTGGCATCCCTCTGCAGCATGCCGGTGCAGTTGTAAAACATGCCATTGATCTCGTTCACCGAATCCTGAAGTTGAGTGACGATGTCCGCCATGGCGCCCCACCGCCCCACAAAGTGAGCGACTCGTCTCGACACTACGTGCACTGGCAGACTGGCTCCGTACACACAAATCCGGGAATTAGCAGTTAGGACTCACCTTCGGATCGAAAGACATGCATCCGTGGTGACGCTAACCATAAATACGATTCCACCGGTTGGTCGTCGTTTTTAAAAATGTTGCTTTTTTGCCGCCATTTTATCAGAGCAGGGTCAATACTCTGGTCGCCGACGGGCGCCGTGACCGCTTGACGACGTGGATTGCGGATACTGGCGGCTCATCGCGAAGAGTTAGGACGCATTGAAACGCCGCGCGCGAGACCCCGCTTCGTGGTTGTCAGGGATGGGTGTCGTCTCAGGGTTTGGAGCGGATCGGGGTGGAGAGCAGCAGCAAGGCTCGATGACGAGCAGCACCTATGTGAAGAGCACCGGTCACCGCCTGTCGTTTGGCATAGGCGGTGTCAGTGATCTCAACCCGAAGGAGCAGTTCGTACCTGCTCTTGAACGAACGGTGAGATGCCCCAGATTGTCCACTGCGGTCGAAGTCGGCCCAGGGTTCGGCCCGCGCGCCGGCTTGATTTTGCCGCCTTTTCTCCTCGGAGAACACCACTATTCACGATCTCGCCAGCACTCCCCTTGACTCGCCCCTCTCATGCACGTAATCGTTCGCCCACCTGACCGTATATCCCTCTCCAAACGACGCATCCTCAGATCATGCAAGACGACGATGGTCACGCATCTTACGGCGCCGAGGGATACGACGCGGAGCGCACTCCCCTGGCGAAAGGAAAGACGACCGCTGTTGGGAAGAGTCCAAACACCGTGTTGTTCAGTCCGCTGTCCATGGCGAGCTCCGCGAGCGGAAGACAGCCAGGAGACGACACCATGGACTCGAGCTTCGAGCTTGACGTCGTGGAGGAACACACGCCTCTGCGCGCCAGCCTCAAGTCGATCAGCGAGCGGGATTTCAACGTGCCCGAGTCTGTCACCGCGGAGGAAGATGCCGAGCACAGCTGGCTCAGGAGGAGGCGCGACTCTGACACTGGGACGCCCGACAACGCAGGCAACACCGTCATCTTGTCGACGATTCATCCAAGCGCGGAGGAGGCCACGATTCACAGGCGCGTAGCCGAGCTCAGGCTGGCGCTGAGGACCGCTGACGGTGCCCTGGATAAGGCGCGCGCCCGGTTCGAGGAGGCTGAGTGGGCGCGAAACGAAGCCGAGTCCGAGGCGGCGGCACTTCGCGCTCGGGTGTGGACGCTCGAGGGAGCGGAATCTCTCTCGGGTACTCGTCTACACGACGGCTCCCTCGACCTCCTCCGAGGCGAACTCCTCAATGAAGCGACGGCAGAGCTGGAGGAGGCGGCCCGGGCGACGGCGGAGGCTGAGGAGCGCGCCAGGGAAGCAGCCGCGGCGCTTCGTCGGGCTGAAGACACCGCAGCTGCGATCGCCGCCGCGGCTAGCGGCGAGGTGGAAACCCTCTCCCTGGAAGCGGCTCAGGCTAGACTGCGAGCGAAAGCGGAGGCAAGAGACGCCGCGAACGCCCGCAGTTCTCGCGAGCGCGCCGAGTCGGTAGCGGCGGAGGCTGAGGCTGAGGCGGCGAAGTGGCGCGACATCGGCAAGCGCGAAACTGAATTGCGCGCGGCCGCGGACAAGGCCGCCAAGATCGCCTCCGACGAGGCTGAAGAGGCGAAGGAGTCAGCCACGGTCGCTGCCGCCCGCGAGTCCGAGGCTGCGCAACATAACAACTGGCTTCAGGAGCGCGTCCGCGAGCTCGAGGACGCCGAGGGCTCCGACGCCGGCGCACGATACGGCTCCGAACTTCGCCGTCTGCGTGAACAGCTGACAGCCGATGCGGCCAAGGCGGCGGATGAACTCGCAGCCGAACGAGCCGCCAGACGCAAGCTCGAAGCACTGCTTCTCGAGGCTCGTGGTGATGCACCCATCCCCGCGGTTCTCGCCGCTACGGAGACTGAAGTTTCTGAAAAGGTGTTGATGTTGGAGGTAAAGCTCAACGAAGAGCGCGAGTACTCTGCTCGGCTTCAGCGCGAGCTCGACACTACCATCGTGTCAAAACCCGCTAGAAGCTCTCTGCACGACAGCCAGGACAGCTGGGCCGATGCTCTTGGGCTCCAGGAAGGCGACGCCGTGAGCGATGGGGAGAAGGATGAGAAGGTGGCCATGCTGGCCGGCGCGCCGTTTGAGTCCGGGACGCCCCAGTCTTCGCCGAAGAAGGAAAAGGACGAAGAGAAACCCGCATCGCCTGCGAAAAACGAGCGAGTGCTCCAGCTAGAGGGCATGCTCGAGGAGGCTGAGCGCGAGATCGAGGATCTTCAGGGGATGAACAGAGAGCTGCTCGAGCAGCGAGAGAGATCAGTCGCCATCCTCTCATCCGCCACATCCACCGCCGCAGCCGGCACCGCTGCTGCTGTTGAGGCTGCCCTCACCCGCAACACCGACATGTGGACATCCAAACTGAGGGAAGCCGAGAGGGTCGCGGACGAGGCGACGGCGACAGCCGAACGTGCAGCTCAACGCGTCGCAATGCTCCAGGCTGAGTGCGACGCCGCGCAGAAGGATCTCGTCGAGCTGCGGGCCAGAGGAGCCGAGCTCACCGAAAGGGAGGCTAAGCTTCAGGCCACACTGAAGGCGATGGAGGATGAGAAGGTGTCAGCCCAGGCCACGAAGGTCGAACTCGTCGAGTCGGACAAGACCAGGGAGGATCAGCTCATTGAGGCGCGGCAAATCGCAGCTGAAGCGGCATCCAAGCTGGCTGACGCCGAGCGCGCAGCAGCCGAGGCTTCGGAGTATGCTGAGCGCGCGGCGGCTGAGGCTGACGCTAAGCTCGCCAAGGCTGAAGAGATGGTCGTTGAAGCAAACGGGACCGCCGAACGCGTCAGGTCGGACGCGGAGGCCGCGCTCGCCGAGGCTCAGCAGATCGCCGTTGACGCAAAGCAGTCGGCTGCCCTCGCCGTTGCCGAGGCGAAGCAGTCGGCTGCTGACGCCGTCGCCGAAGCCCACGCCAAGCTCACAGCCTTTGCGGAAGCGGAGAAGGAAAGGGAGCAAGATGAATTCGAGACGGAAAAGGAATGGGAAGAGAAGCTCACGGAGGCGAGGCACGCCGCAGCTGAAGCTCAGGCCAAACAGGCCAAGGCTGAGGCCATGGCTGCTGAGGCTAAGTTGGCCGCCTCTCGTGCCCTCATTCGTGCGGAGGAGGAGAGGGAGGGAGATGTCGCCGAAACTGAGAAGGAATGGGAGGAGAAGTACGCCGAGGCTGAGCAACGCGCACAGTTGGCAGAGTCGAAACTTTCGATGCTCGAAAAGGCCGCCTCCGAGTCCAAGGACACCGCCGCTCAGGCCGTGCGTCGCGTCGAGGTGCTCGAGAGGGCCGCATCCGAGTCCAAGGACACCGCCGCTCAGGCCATGCGTCGCGCCGAGGTGCTCGAGAAGGATCACTCTGCGGCCCAGCGTGAAATTAACATGATGCGCGAAAGGGAGGCTACCGCGGAGCTCGCGGCGGAGGCTGAGGCTGCGTTCGCGGCGCTCGAAGCCGGCGAGGAAGCGAAAATGGAGGCTGCGGAGGCTCTCGCTCAGGCTCGTGCCGAGGCCGCGACGGCCCGCGGCGAGCTTGACGCTCTCCGCGAGTCGATCCGCATCAACAGCGAACGTGAGGAAGCATCCACCCAGTCCATGACTGCCGCCATGCGCTCCGTCGGTGTCACCGTCGTGCAGATGACTTCTGAGGACGAGGTCGATACGGATTTCAACGCCGCCGTCGACACGGACATCGACGACCAGAGGGACACCCCGCTCGAGCGCGCGCTGCGTCGGGACCGTGAGGCTGGATCGGGTGTGGTTGTGAAGGGTCGTCCTATGTTGGATGAAGCGCCTTCAAAGACCCGCAAACCTGTATCAACCCAGCGTGACAGGCTCGCCGCGGCTGCTGCGGAAGCAGCCGCGGAGGTTGAGGCTCTCCAAGATTCCAACAGGAATGCATTTTTGCCCTCCATGAGCGAGCGAGACACGGAACTGGACCTCTCGGAGCCTGAAACAGCAGTGGATCATCCAACCGGGGAGGGACAGTGGGTTTGGCACGGACACGGAACGCCACCAAAGTCACCGATGCCTCGGGAGCAAAATGATCTCGAAGGCAGGACCCCCGTTGCAGCGCCAGTCACGGCTTCGGTTGTGCCGGTGGCCACCGCGGTTGACTTCGGCAAGCCCAGAACATCGACGGTCGCTCGCCGCCTCGATGTTGACCACGATGCTACCGAGGTGATGGCGCCCCGGCCCGCGAGGCGTCTCTCCGAAGGGGGTGACTTCTCGCGCGCTCGATCGAAGGGAGGCCGCATGTCTCGCGTCGCCACCCACCCGGGGCACAGCGAGAGAATGGCTGGTGCCATGGACATCTCCTCCTCTGACGAAGATGATCTGTGCAGAATTTCCTCCGACGATGAGAGCAGCGCTCCCAGCGCTCCGGCGTCAATGAAGAGCCAACGCAGGCATGTTCACAGCCGCAGGGACGTGGGTGAACCGCACATGACGCCTCCCAGGTCGGCTCCAACGCAGAGCATGATGTCACCCACTCGGAGCAGAAGAAACTCTCCCGTGGAGATGAGCGAGGAGTTTGAGGGTAGCCCTATCCGCGCTTCGGATGCCTTTGTGGCGGTGGCAGCTACGGCACACGCCGCCGCGAGCGTGGCGCGCGGGGACTGGTCGGCTGATGAAACGCCTAAACCGTCGCCCGCTAAACTTGCCGCAGCGGCTCTCGCGGCGTCTTTGAGCTCCCCTTTCAAGAGCCCCAGGCAACCGGCGCGCATGGAGAACGGGACGAGGCGTTCCATTCAGGAAGGAGAGGCTGCGCTGGAAGCGATGCGCGCATCGAGGGCCTCTCTCGCTGCAAGGACCGGTGGCAGTCCTCCGGCGAAGGAAGTGTCCACACCCGCCAAGCGACAGACTGGCTCGACTCGCACCAGTCCCATGCAGGCCAAGTCAAACCCCCGAGGCCGTACCGCGGCAGAAGCATCCGGTCGTCCCGCGGGTACCTGGGGAAGGCCAAGCCCTTCGTCAGGTTCCCGACCAACAACGATCGGGAGCCAGCGAACACTTAACCACCGCTACGCATAGACGATTCTAAAGTGAATAAAACCCATTTGGTTGACTATTAAACTTTTCTCACCCCAACCGACCTCCAATATCCCGAGATTCTCGCAAGGCCATGACAGCAAGCTCCAGGGCGGATGCCGCGGGAGCAATCACCAGGGCCATCGTGAGGGCCTGGCATGTCAGCATCCCAAGAACCAAGCTTACCATGGTCTCGCCGGGCATGTGGAAATAGATGGCGGTGAACCATGAATCGCCACACTGAAGCCCCATCAGACACAAGGATTGGAGCACCACCATTGCTGCTGATATAGTCGCAAACACTGTCGACTTCATCACAACCAGTCGAGCCAGCAGCGCAAGTCCAGCCACAGCCTCCGCGTGTGCCGCAGAGAACACGCAAGCGCCCAAGAAAACATGGTCCGACATAGCATCACCGCCGAACACCCTTGCTGCAAAGTACACAGAGAGGCGGATTAACGCTGCTAAAACATACACGATACCGGCACGTGCCGGGGACACATCTTTCGTCATGTTCGATGCACCGGATAAGAACGAAGCCATGGCACGTGTCGCTAAAGGTATGAGTGGCAACAGTGGCCCAACGTGAATGAAAATTCCGTCGTACCATGCCAAAGGTAGGTACGACGATGTGTCGCTGCTACCGTAATTCCCGCGATATGTCGCCATTCCTAGGACTATAGTCATCATCCATACGAGCTGAGGCGCGACTACGGCGATTCTCGATATCGGGAAGTTCCTCGTTGGTCGCGATTGCTCACGCCCCGGGCCAGAGAAATCGCCCGAGCTGGACATCGTCTGGGTCTCCGGAGGTTGAGGAGGTATCGGGATCCGCCGACGTAAGGATGACATGCGCGACCCTCTATGCACCTATCGATCCCCAAAATGCAGCCGGCAAGCCCCGATGGCCGCGGACCTTCTTCGCCTGTTCTCCCCGCACTGTGCAAGACCAGAAATCTCAGCTGCTGGTATTTGTCCTACCAGGAACCAGCACGCCGTGGAACGACAAACCGACGAGTTCTTGAGAGGGTTTGCGCGTTACATTATTGATCAGTGAATTATTTCGTTACGATTTCTATTGAGGACCTAACGCAGAGGGGCTCGTGCTTCACACACGAAGTGTAGCCGCGAGAAGGATGTGATCCGACGGCTCAGTTGGCGCCGGAAAAGGCCCCTTCACCTCGCTCCTGTGGGGAAGCTGCAGCACTTCAGCCACCTCGATCTTCGGGGAGATGAAGATGTAGTCTAAGGTGTCGATGAACTGCGGGTCATCCTTGATTTGCGCAAAGTTGGTAAAGTCCGGCTCGGCGCCGTTGGCCACCTTGTACGCGCTCTGCATCGGATACTTCAACAACGTGGACCACTCCCCGCCCTCGGGAGCTACCGGCGCAGCCTCGTGGTCCGACGCGATCGTGCCCGTCGTGATGAGATCGTATCCCCCGTCACCCGGCTTGAGGTTAAAGTCACCCATGAGGATCACCGGGAGGTTGCCAGACTGCTGCTGCGCATACATAGCCGCGAGCTGCGAGTGGATAGTCATAACCTTCGGGTTACGGAACATACACGGCATGTGGTAGTTCGCAACTCCGAACTCCGCTCCTGATTCCTTGCACTTCAGCGACGCATACATGATAGTATTGAACCGTCCCCTAGCCAGCTGCCAGTCGCTCTGAGGAGGACGCTCGCCAGATACCTTGCGATAGAGGTTGACGGGGTAGTTGATGACTTTTTGCAACATCCCGGGCTTGGGCTCCCTCGGCAACTTCTTGGTATCGCTGCAGCGCGAGATGTCAACCTTGCTCACGTCATACTTGTCCAAAGGAACGGCGAGCGCGATGCCCATGTACCCGTTGAACGGTTTGCCGTACAGCGAGCAGATCATGTGATAGCCACGCTTTGCGAAGAACACGTGCAGCTCGCCCGCCCACTTCTGCGACACCTCCTGGAGGCCGATCACCGCCCCCTTGGCCATCTCCGGCTCAAGCTTGGTCAGGAGCTTGGCCAGACGGTTTGGCGGATGCAGATCATCAGGATCGCAATGAGTGAAGTACCCTGGCTCGCAGAGAGAGCTAGACAGCACGTTGTACGTCACCACACGAGCGTCGTGCGTCGAGGAAGCCATCACGGTTGTTGCGAAGGCGCGACGGTGCTTTCGCTGGATCTGAAGCTGGAAGTGCGTCCTGTGTCCGCTGAACGTCGGTGAAGACGACGCGCCAGAGAAGGAAAGCGAAGTGAAGGAAGCAACCGCTGATACGGTGCCGTTCAGTCGCAAAGCGCCGCGAGTATCGGTGACGCGGTTCCACTTGAGTGAAGCGGTGTTGAAGGATGCGCTAGGTTGCTGCGCACTCAAGCGAGGAGACCTCGATCCGAATGAGCTGGATCTAGGGGAGAAATTGACCTGGCGGCGGAGCAGACGAAACGCTGTAGCCGTCGGAAGCGCACCGGACATTGATCGGGGGGCGACGGTGTCGTCGCGACTGGCTCCCAGATCCGAAAGATGATCGATGTTATTTCAAAAGCCTGGGAACAATGGCGTGGCGAACGGACGTGCACAGTCTTACTACATGTATCATATTACTCTCGAGACATATTGGATGTCTAATCATCTACACACGGGCAAAGAATATCTTGTACGCAAAGATCGCCGCGCACAATCCCCAGACGACGACGGTCTGCACGTCAACCTTCCGCTCCTGGGCAGAGTCCGCGGCGCCGGCTGCGGGTTCATCAGACGCAGCCTCCGCCTCCTTGGGAGAGTTCCAGCGTGCACCTCCAACCCCGGCTCCTCCCTCGAACGCAACACCGCCGCTGCTGACAGATCGAGCCTCACCCACGGTCAACATCGGCTTCTGGGGAGCTTCGGTTCCGGGCGCGGGCGCGGGCGTCTGCAACTCGGCCTCGCTGAACGTGACTGTGCCGACGCCGTCACCAAACACAGCGGCTCCGCTCTTCAGGGCCTGGCGCCCGCGGGATACGGACGATACTCCCACGGCGATGGGATCGGTGGAGCCCTCCACAGGAACATCGACCTCGAGAACAAGGTCGACCTCGTAGCCCTCGGTCCAACCGTGCCAAGACGCGATACCGCCGCCGCGCTCAAACACCGCGGCGCCACTCTTGCCGGCGTTTTCACCGCAAGACGCCATCGGTGGCTTCGAGGTGATGTCCTGTGCGCTCGGCATCTCAGGCTCCAGCACGGGGGAGGGTGGCACAGGCGGTGCGACCTCAGGGACGGGTTCGGCGACCGATTCAATGGGCTCGGGAACGGTTTCGGTCGTGGCGACGGCCTCCTCCTTCTCGCGGACGACGGCGACCTCGAGTTTCTTTGCCAGGCGAGACATGTACACGCAGACGCCAGCAGCCTCGAAGGCCGCGAGGCGGAACCCATCGGGCTTGTTCTCGCTGAACTGATACATGAAGTGCATGCCGCGGGTGTCGACGATGCAATGCCGCATCGGGGATTTCGTCTCCGCCCAGGTCGCGGCGACGTACTGGGAAGCAGCGGTCGCCTCGGCGGTCACCGCGTCGCTGTCGACTACACCGACACCGCCGCAGACAAACTTCGATCCGGTGGACACGAGCCTCGCGTGCTTCGTGCTGTTCGCGACACGCGCGTTACGCCGGCGGGCACCGAACGCCGATGCCCCGCGATGCGTCCCGACGACGGGGAGGTTGCTCACGCAAGCCATGGTGTTATCTTTCGGGAGATCTCGCGACGTTCTGTTTCAAACTTTCCCGATCGCAAACGGAGTTGAAGGATCGCCGGTGGGTTCGTGGATCCGGAACTGCAAGTACGCGCGACCCGACTCGACGAGCTCAAATGCTCTGTCTGAAGGGGCAGGTCCCGGTGCCTGAACGTCTCTGATAGTGTGGACGCGGGGTGTCCTTCCGCGTCGTTCTTATCCCACCCTTCAGAAGTTCGGGAAAGGGTGCCGTCGAAATCGGCAATTTTCTCACCGTCCTTTCGGTCCGTTGGACGTTTTTCGAAAATAAACGAAGCCAAATGCACAGCGAGCTCCACAACTCGACGCACAGCTCGTGAGAGCTGGTCGTATCGTGCGACCATGAGTCACACGTGGTTTGTCAGGCTACCGCCGAAGCTCGATGATATCTCTCGCATCGACGATGCGGCCCTGCTGAACGGCCTTCGAGGCGGTGTGGTGGCCGAAAAGCCAATCACCGTCGTGGCCGAGCAACGACTCGACTGCGCGAGGCCGGACCCGAACGACCATAACCACGCCTGCGCCGTCGAGAGACGAGGCATCTTCCGTTCGATGCGCGTCGGTGGACGTGATGGAAGCGGCATCGAGCGGTTCCAGCTGCACACGGAGGCTGATGACGGCGACCTCAAGCCGGTGAGCAGAAGCTGGCGCCAGTTCGAGTTCATCCCTCGGCAGGAGGGAGCCTTCGTCTTCACGCAGACGGGCTCGCCCAACCTGCTGTTCAGCACAATTCCGACCAAGGGCAGCAAGACTGGAAGCATGGTGTTTCTGTTCGGATCGTGCTCCGCCGCTGTGAACTCTTTCGCGATAGACGCCAGCGGGTCGGTCGTCGTCGCCGGCGCGCAGGACGGCAGCCTGGCTGTGTGGAAAATCTCGGACGGCAAGAAGATTGGCGCCATCAGCGGGGCGCACGAAGGTGGAGTGCGGGCGGTCGCGTTTCTCTCGCCGACCTGCGTGGTTTCGGCTGGAGCCGACAACACGGTTCGCATCTGGCAAGTCAGCGCGGACCCGAGGCTGCGAATGTTGCACAGGATGGCCGCGGGAGACGCTCCGCTCACCGCGATTGCCGCGTGGGGACAGGAGGGGGAAGCGCACCAGTTCCTGGCAGCAGGTGGGGACGATGGAACCGTCTACGCCTGGAAAGCGAATTCGTTAGTTAGCGTGGAGGGCGAGATGCGATGGGTGCCCACCACAGTGTCGCATCACCTGCAGGGTAAGGAGGTTGCGGAGCTCTCTTTCCGAGGCGACGGCGCGGCTCTGATTGCTGGAAGCCGCGACTCGAGACAACTAGGCGGGGGAGAGGTCCGCCTATTCGAAACCGAACACTGGACCGTCGTCGCCTCTCAGCCATATTCCAGCCATGTGGTGGCGTGCATGTACTCTCGTTCCGAGCTCATCGTGGACTTGGTTCTGGTGTGCAGCGCCGCGGGTTCACCTCGGCTGATGGAGGGCAGATTGGTTCCGGCTGTCTCTGCTCCCCTTCGTGACCGAGGTCTAGGCGGGGACATGCCCCCGCAGCCTCTTGGGCACGGTCTTCTTGGCCCTGCAGGGGGTAGAGACGGAAATGGTATTCGTATCGTCAGCCCCACGGGATCTGACGACGAGAGCGATCCTCGTGATCACCCGCCGCCTATTCCGGCGAAAAAAATGATGGATCCCACCCCGGAGGCCCCCAAGCCGGTGTTACGTCCAGCGTTCAGGCGCTCTGGAAAATACCTCACCGAGTCGCGTGTATCCCCAGCGGAACGTGCCACGCGTTTGGCGGCCGAGATGGCGTCGGATATTATGGCGGATGCTCCTGTGATTTCGGATGACGATGAGTACGAGGATGATGATGCAGAAAATCAGGGGGATCCCAATGATGTGCTCAGAGGCGTGGAAGGCGCCGAAACCATCCTCGCCAAACCCACACTCATGTCCTCACGACCCATACTTCATCGCAACGCACTCATTCCGTTCGCTGTGTACGACAGGGACACCGAGTTGCAGCATCACATGGCGCCGCTTGGAATTTCTGGACGCGAGGAGGCTGCGAAAGTTGCAGATACACATGTCCGGGCGATGGCAGCGTCGAACATGAACCTCGCCTTCCCACGTAACGGTCGGCGCTTTGAAGGTCTTGCACAGATTCCTAAGGCGGATATGCCAACGAAAGCGAAGCGGATGGTCGGAAAACAACTGGATCCGAAGTGGTTGGCGGTGCGTGACATAAAGCCGCGAATGGAGGATATGTGGGTCGCAGCCAGGCGAGAGCCTCAGGTTTGCAGCACGGAGGGATGGAGCTCGAGTACGCTTCTTATGCCTCCCTCCGAGGGCGTGGAGTACTAAGTTTTGTAGCATTTTGATCACGTGACGAAGACACATCGTGTTCGTAAACTAGTTATTCCATGTCGGACTAAACGTTACCACCGAGCAATTCATGCAGAGCGTGTTCGTGCTTCTGAAGCCGCAACACCTCATCCTCGAGTTGTCGGACACGCGATTTTGAGAATCTCAGTTCCTTCTTGGCCATCTGACACTCTGCTCTTGACCGCTCCACTTCCTCCTGTGCCACATCGAGCAACTGGACGATCTCTTCGTTCGAGCCCTCATCAAGTTCTCGAGCCGGCTCTCCAGCAGTGGTGCCGAGGAGACCTAAACGTTGTTCAAGAGCAGAGACACGTGCTTCCGCGGCTTCACGTGCGAGCCGTGCGATTTCTAACTCTGCCTTGGAATCCTTCAGAGCTTCTTCAGCTGCGAATATTTTTGATTTGACGTTAACGTCAGAAGCTGATGCATCGAACGCCGCGAGCTGAACCTTTTTCACTTCTCCCCTAAGATGGACGGCCTCTTCCTTTGCTGAAGAAAGTTCAGCAGTTCCGCAGGCTAACTTAGCCTCCATCGATCCATTCTCCAATCTTAATTCGCGTATTGTACTCTGCGTACTGATTATTTTGGTGTGCAATTCGCGCTCGCGTTGCTCTGCGCTCTCAGCTCGCAATCGCAACTCAACCTCTCGTTCTTCAGCTTCTTTGAGTTTCCGCATCTCGGAATGAGCAACAACCAGATCGTCACGAACCTTACCGAGTCCAGAAATACTTTTCTTGAGCTCGCTGACTTCCTGCATTGCCTGTGTTCGTTCTTCGAGAGCAACCTTGATTTCGACTTCCATGGACACCAACTCATCTTCGAGAGATTCCCGGACAGCACTCAACGAAGCAATATTTGACTTTGCAGCGGTGACCTCTGACTTCAGTTGCGCTAGCTGGTCGTTCATCTCATGCATGACAATACTGGCCGCTGAAGCATCGACCTCAGCTTCTTGGATGCATCGATCGTTAAGCTCATTTGCTTTCTCTGCGGCAGCGGCCACCGTATCAAGCTGCAATCGCAGTGAATCACACATGCTGAGCGCCTCATCATGGTCCTTTTGCAAACCTGTGATTCTTTTGGTGAGTTCTGCCGTCTTCGCCTTGACTGCATCTTCGATCGCCGCTTCGTCACCTTTTTCAAGTTCAGCACAAAGAGCTGCGAGGCGAGCAACTTCCGCGTCGGCGAGTTCCTTCGATGCCATCGCC
>MDSX01086180.1_pt1 | contig 14150 bp, 13 predicted proteins | sample 811141 | NCBI WGS metagenome assembly MDSX01 (sample SAMN05326642, study PRJNA326480) | marine metagenome | isolation source: seawater | place: Atlantic Ocean: South East | collected 2010
AAAAATTTAATAATATCATTAGATTTTTCTGCCATTCTATTAGAAAGCTCTTGAATGGTTATTTGCTCTGGAATCTTCACATCTCGTAAAACTTTTTTAAATTCTTTTTTTTCACCGTCTGGATTTATTTTTTTCTCTTTTAGTCTGGCCCTTTTAACTGATGCTAAACTTCTTTGTTTAATTTCAATTTCTTCAACGTTTAAAGCTCTTGATACTGTCAATTTAAAATCTTTTTTATCTATGGGACCTTTAAGTTTAAGTTTACTTTTACCTGAAGGCTTATCATCTTTTTTGATAAAAGCCTTGGTAGCTTGTTGTTCAACAAATTTTCTTGCAAAGTTTTTCTTTTTTGGATCTACACTTTTTGATTGATTAAAAATTGGTTTTACTTTATTTATGTTTTTATTACCTCTAAATGGTTCTTTTTTTTTCACATCAAAAGATTTTTTTCCACTTGTGCTTATTGAGGTAGTGTCAATTTTTTTTTTTAAACCTGATGAAATTGTAAGAGTCTTTTTTTTATCGTCTTTTTCCATAACATTACTTGTATGCAATCTCTCTAGCCGACATGATCAATTCATCCGCTTCTGCCCTTGACAAGGAAAATTCCTCGAGATAACCATCAATTCTAATTTTTTTTCCTTTTATTTCATCGAAACCGCCTATTAATTCATCAGAGGACAAATCCGCAAAATCACCTAATTTTTTTATATTTTTTTGACCAAGTATTACAAGCATACCTTGTGTCATTCCTTTAAGATTTATTAATTCTTCCTCAACACCAAGTTCTTTAAGTTTTAATGCTACAGCTTCTTTTTCTTTAATTAAAGTTTCTTTAGATCTGTTGATTAACTCACTTGCAGTGTCTTCATCAATAGCTTCAATCTTAGCAATATCTTCAGGCACAGATTGAGAAATATCTTCTATACTTGTAAATCCTTCTGATACTAAAAGCTGACCTAATGTTTCATCTACCTCTAAGTTTTTAATCAAGGTTTCAGTTCTATCCTTAAATTCAGCTTGTCTTCGATCGGAGTCCTCTTTATCAGTTAAAATATCAATTTCATAATTGGTAAGTTTAGAAGCTAATCTAACATTTTGACCTCTTCTTCCTATTGCTTTGCTCAAGTTTTCTTCAGTTAATATGATATCAATTTTTTTATTTTCCTGATCAATTAAAACTCTTTGTATCTCTGCAGGTGATAAAGACTCAGAAATTAAAGTTGGAAGATCCTCTGTCCATTTTATAATATCAATTTTTTCACCATGTAATTCATTAACAATTGTTTGTACTCTACTTCCTCGCATACCTACACAAGCACCGACCGGATCTATTGAAGAGTCTTTTGAATTAACACAAATTTTTGCTCTGCTGCCTGGATCTCTTGCAACCGACTTTATTTCTATTGTTCCCTCGTAAATTTCAGGGACTTCTTGAAAAAATAACTTAGCCAAAAATTGAGGATGAGCACGTGATAAAAAAATTTGATGACCTTTCATCTCTTTTTTAACTTCATAACAATATGCTTTAACACGGTCTCCGGTCTTTAGAATTTCCCTTGGTATAAGTTCGTCCTTTTTAATTACGCCCTCAGCTTTTCCTAGATCAACAATTACATTTCCATATTCTAATCTTTTTATAATTCCACTTAAAATCTGCGTTTGTTTATCAATAAAATCTTCATATTGCCTGTTTTTTTCAGCTTCTCTTACTTTAGTGCTTATTACTTGTTTAGCGCTTTGAGCTGCTATCCTTCCAAAATCAATCTGAGGCAATTCTTCAAAAATTTTTTCACCCACTTTCAATTCTTTATTTTTAGGTTCATGCTTTTTTGCTTCATCCAAGGTAATTTCTCTTGAACTATCTTCAACTTTTTCAACTATTTCCAAAACTTTTTGTATTTTTATGTCACCATTTTCTCTATCAATGATAACTTCTATATTATTGTCGCTACCAAACTTAGTAAGTGCTGCTTTTTGGATAGCGTCTTCCATTGAACCTATAACTAGCTCTTTATCAATAGATTTTTCGTTTGCTACCGCCTCGACTATTCTTAAAAGTTCTAGTTTATCTAAACCCCTATTTAACATTTAACCTTTCCTAAAAAAAAATGGGCTAACGCCCATTTTGTAAAATTTAATCTTTCTAAATGTAATAGAAGAAAATTATGGTTTTTTCAAGATTACAATTTAAATAAATCTGCTTTATCTGTTTTTTCCCAACTAAATTGACCTTTATTAGTTGGCTTTCTTCCAAAATGACCGTAAGCAGATGTTATTTCATATATTGGATTATTTAATTTTAACATCTCTCTAATTCCTCGTGGAGAGAGGTTAAAATTTTTTTCTATAATTTTTTTGATATTTCCAACTTTTTCTTCATCACCGTAAGCTAATTTGATAAAAATTGATAATGGTTTTGAAACCCCTATTGCATAAGCTAATTGAATTAAGCATTTGTCAGAAACTCCTGCAGCGACAATATTTTTGGCTAAATATCTTGAGACGTAAGCTGCTGAACGATCTACTTTTGTTGGATCTTTTCCAGAAAATGCTCCACCACCGTGTGGTGCTGCTCCTCCATAAGTATCTACGATAATTTTTCTTCCTGTTAAACCTGTATCTCCATCTGGCCCACCTATTATAAATTGTCCTGTAGGATTAATATAAATTTCTTTAGAGTCTAGTTCAGTTAAAAAATTTTCAGGAATTGATTTTTTAATATATGGCATAATCAATTCTTTAACTTTATCTTGATTTAAATCTTTTGAATGCTGTGTGGAAATTACAACAGATGTAACTTTTATTGGTTTATCATTTTCATACTGCATAGTAACTTGGCTCTTTGAATCCGGTTCTATTCCTTCCAATTTTCCATTTTTTCTATCTTCAGCCATTAATCTTAAAATTTTGTGAGAATAATGTATAGGAGCTGGCATTAATTCTTCGGTTTCATTGCATGCGTAACCAAACATTATTCCTTGATCACCTGCTCCTTCATCTTTATTATCTTTAGAGTCAACTCCCATTGCAATATCAGATGATTGTTCATGTAAAAATGTTTCAATTTTTGCAGTTTTCCAACTGAAACCGTCCTGATTATAGCCAATATCTTTTATACAGTTTCGTACTTTAATTATAAGTTCATCTTTATCTATTTTGGGACCTCTGATTTCTCCTGCTAAAATAACTTTGTTAGTTGTTGTTAGTGTTTCGCAAGCTACTCGGGAGACTGGATCTCTTGATAAATATGAGTCTACAACCATATCTGAAATTCTGTCACATACTTTATCTGGATGACCTTCTGAAACAGACTCGCTTGTAAATAAAAAGTTATTGTTTTTCATAATTTTTTTTTAAATTAAAAATTATCAAATATGTAATTAAAAGAATAAAAAAGATCAAATCATTTTTAGTATTATTAGATTTTATTAACGGTACTTCCATTTCTATATTGCCTGCTTCATTGTTATTTAGCTTTTTAACAGGCATTCCTTTATTGTTTAAAATAACACTAATTCCTTTATTGGCTGATCTTAAAAGAAATGTTCCTTTCTCAACAGCTCTAAAGACTGCCTTAGCATAATGTTGATTGGGTCCAATAGTGTCTCCAAACCATCCGTCTTCAGAAATATTAATTATTAAATTTGTGTTTATATTCGATTCTTGAATAAATTTTGGAAATATAATTTCATAACAAATCAATGGAAGTATGTTTAATTGATCTACTTTAATATTGTTTTGGGTCGTACCCTTTTTAAAAGAACCTGTTCCTTCAGTAATTTTTTTTAAACCAAATTTTTTTAATAAGTTTTCAAAAGGCAAAAATTCCCCAAACGGTACTAATTTTTGTTTATTATATTGTTGAATTATTTCCAGTTCATTATTTACTAAAAGAAAACTATTATAGTATGAACCTGTAATTTCTTCTAATTTATTTGCACCGAAAATTATATAATGATTATTTTTAAACGATTTTTTTATTAAATCTTTAAAAATTAAAATTTCCTTATAACTATATCCACTAAAAGCTCCTTCTGGCCAAATAAATAAAGTTTTTTTGTTATTGTTTGGATCGCTGTATCTTATTAATTTTTTTAATCTATCTTCAATTTGATCATAATTTAAACCATACTTTAATTCAAAATTAGGAGAAATTATTTTCACATAAATTTTTTCATTAATAGTTTTTAAATAATCTTTATTCTTATTTAATTCATAGCTACCAAAAATATATAAGGCTAACACTGCAGTCAGAAAACAAACTAAAATTAATATTTTTTTTCTTATTTCTATGCTAAAAAATAAAACTGAAGGTAAGCTGAAAATAGTTATTGTTAATAAGTTAAATGCGAATAATCCGATTAAATATAAAATTTGAAGAGTTTCAATAGACCAGGAAAAGCTATATGCCCATAAATTCCATGGGAAACCTGTAAATATTTTAGCTCTTAAAAAGTCTGAAACAGACATTGCTGCTGAAAAAATTAAAATTGAAGAAAAATTGTAACTTAAATAAGGTCCAATAAATAAAATTGTGCAACCTAAAAATAAACTAAGAAACATTGGTATAAATATTAAAGCAAAAGGTATTAAAATTTTAAAATTTTCATCAAAAGTTAAGGAATTAGCAATCCATGATACTCCACTTAAGTAAAATCCAAAACCGAATAAAAATCCAAATATAAATAAATTTTTTCTATAAGTTTTTTTTCTAAAAGTGCTTCTTAATTTCTTATTGATATAAACTGTAAGTCCAAAAAAAATTGGCAAAATCAAGAAATTAATAAATGTTAAATTATATGGCTGAAATGAAAGTACGGTTAAAAAACCCAAAAAAAACGGTGTTAAGTATAAAATAGAAAAGCGACTGCTAAGGTATTTTTCTAACATTATTGGATACAACTAAGATAACTTGACTCTACTTTTTGCATTTTTATGTAGTCTTTCTCTCGCTTGTGGTCGTAGCCAAATAGATGAATGAGGCCATGTATCCATAACTTATTAAATTGTAGCCTAAAATTCTTTAATTTTTTTTTATCACTTATTTTATTTAGATTCACAATTATATCTCCTAGATATATTTCTTTCTCTTTTTTAGCTTCTTTTTTTAAATTTTTCTTACTATGAAATGGAAATGAAAGGACATCTGTTGAATTATTTTTTTTTCTGAATTTTTTATTTAATTTTGTAATTTCTTTATTCCCTGCCAATAGTATTGTACAAAAGAAAATATTTTTTTCTATATTGCGCTTTAGATTTAATTTGTTTACTTTTCTATTAACATAATTATTAGGATTTTTAATAAAATGAAACCACCTTTGATTGTTGGTAATGACGTTAATTTTTATCATCAGTGCTTTTAGTTTGATAAGCCCTAATAATTTTTGATACCAGCGGATGTCTAACCACGTCGTGATGATCGAATTCGATTATTTTTATCTCGTTTAATTTCTTTAATATATTTTTAGATTTAATTAATCCCGAGAATGATTTGTTAATTAAATCCACTTGTGTCGGATCACCGTTAACAACTAATTTTGAATTTTCACCTATCCTAGTTAAAAACATTTTAATTTGAGTTTCTGTTGCATTTTGTGCCTCATCTAAAATTGCAAAACAATTCTTTAAAGTTCTTCCTCTCATGAAGGCTAGCGGAGCTATCTCAATTTCACCTGTTTCTATTTTTTTATCTATTTTATCAGCCCCAAAAAGCTCATAAAGCGCGTCATATAGAGGTCTTAAATATGGATCCACTTTTTCTTTCATGTCTCCAGGTAAAAATCCTAATTTTTCTCCTGCTTCCACTGCTGGTCTAGATAAAATTACTCTCTCTATTTTTTTTTCCATTAACAATGTTACTGCTACAGATACAGCTAAAAAACTTTTCCCAGTCCCAGCTGGACCCAATGCTATTACAATATCATTTTCTTTAAGTGCTTTAATATAATTTGATTGCTTTTCAGATCTTGCAATAACCGATTTTCTTGGAGTTTTAATTAATTGTTGAAAAGATTTAACGTTAGTTTCTTCAGAATTTATATTTTTTTTCACAGATAATAATATATCTTCTTTTTCAATAATATTCGTTAACAAATATTTATTTACTAAAAATCTTATCGCTTTACAAAAAATGACTGTATTATCTGCGTTTCCCTTGCATGTAATTGAATTTCCTCTGAAAAACACATTGGTGTTTGTTAATTTTGATAATTGTTTTAAATTTTGGTCAAATTGCCCAACAACCGATATCAAAATATCATTATTAATTATTTGAATACTTTTAGTTTCACTGTCTATTTTTTTTATTATTAAACTTTGCTCAATTTTACTAATTTCAGACATATGTTAAGCAGCAAATTCTTTATGTGTTATTTTTGAACTAATTTTTCCAAATAAAGTATTTTGGCTTACTTTGGTAATTTCGATATTTTTAATTTTTCCTGTCAAGTTTTCATTGCTCTCAACAATTACTGAATTAAAGTGTTCATCTCGACCAAAATACATGTTTTTTTTTTTTGTCATATTTTCAAATAAGACTGGTGCTATTTTATTTAAAAGATTTTGTCTATATTCTGTTTTTATTTTTTTAGACATGTTTTGAAAGATGGTTAATCTTCTTTTTGCTAAATTTTCGTCTACTTTTTTTAAATGTGATGATGGTGTACCCGGTCTAGAACTAAATAAAAAAGAAAATGTGTTAATAAATTTAACTTTGTTAATCAAATTTAAAGTATCTTCAAAATCATCTTCCGTCTCCCCGGGGTAACCTATAATGAAATCACTAGATAATTTTATATTTGAGTTAAAGATTTTTAATTTTTCAACTAAATGTATGTATTCTTCAATGGTATGTTTTCTATTCATATTTTTCAAAATCCTATTTGAACCGCTTTGTACGGGAAGATGAATTAATGGCATTAATTTTACACAACTTTTGTGCGCCTCCATCAAATCTTGTGTAAAATCTTTGGGATGTGAAGTGGTATATCTAATTCTTTGTAATTGACTTATTTTTGCAATTTCTAAAATTAAATCTGAAAGTTTTTTTCCTTCAAAATTATAGGCATTTACGTTTTGTCCAAGAAGTGTAATTTCTCTTGTTCCGTTCATCACTAGTTGTTTTACTTCCTTCACAAGTTCAGAAATTGATCTTGAAAATTCTGGCCCCCTCGTGTACGGAACAACACAAAATTTACAAAATTTATCACATCCTTCTTGGATAGTTAAGAATGATGATACTTTACTATCTGTATTTTTTTCAACATTTAAAGTATCAAATTTTTCTATCACATCGAATTCTGTTAAATTTGCTTTATAATTTTTTTTTTCTAAATTTTTAATTAATTCATTTATTTGATGATATGATTGAGGCCCAATAACCGCATCGATATAATTTTCTTTTTTTAATAAAACATCCCCCTCAGCTTGCGCTACACAACCAGCTATAATAATTATAGGTTTTTTTTTATTTCTAAATTTTTTTTTAATTCTACCAATCTCATGGTATACTTTGTCAGTTGCTTTTTCTCTTATGTGACAAGTATTTAGAACATAACAATTAGCTTCATTTATATTAGTAGTTGAGTAATAGTTTATTTTTTTTGTTAAATCATAAATACGATTGCTATCGTATTCATTCATTTGGCACCCTAATGTTTTAATAAAAATTTTTTTTTTCAAATTATTTTTTTATTTTTGAACCATAAAGCTCTAGTTTATGGTCAACTAATCTATAACCTAATTTTTTTGCAACTGTATTTTGAAGTTTTTCAATTTCTTTGTCTACAAATTCAATTATCTCACCGCTATTTATATCAATAAGATGATCATGGTGCTCGTCAGGAGATTGTTCATATCTAGCTTTGCCGCCTTTAAAATCATGCTTCTCAACAACACCAGCTTCTTCAAAAAGTTTTACAGTACGGTAAACTGTAGCAATGCTTATTTTTTTATCTATAAGACTAACTCTTTTATGAAGTTCATCTACATCAGGATGGTCTTTAGACTCAGCCATAACTTGCGAAATGACTTTTCTCTGGTCAGTGATTCTTACACCTTTACTTTTGCATTTTTCTTCAATTGAATTCATCTAAATAATTTAACTTAAATATAAGGGTTTAATCAAATTGTTTTGTAATAAATCATTTTTAATTAAAAGCTCAATATTAGCAAGGCAAAATTCACCAAGATCACGATCCTTATAGCCAAAAAGTTTAATTTTTTTTGTTAATTTTATTCCTTTTGCAACTGCTAATGAAATACGTATGGATGAAAATCTACCAGGGCCAGAATTTACGAGTATTGAAAAATCATTATCAAGATTTACTTTGTATTTTTTTATAAGATTTAATATGTTTGTAACTAACTGATCTTTTTCTTTAATTTCGGAGTTAAAATCATGTATAAAAAATTTATCAATAACTTTTAAACCAATTTTATCGTTTCTGCCTATGCAATTTATAATTAAAAAATTTTTGATCATTTATTTCTTTTTTATAACTTTATTAACCTTTCAAAACAATTTGTATTCGGAGGAAAAATTGAGTCATATAAGAGATTTTGGTTTAATTACTCTAATGTACCATAGATTTGAGGAAAATAAATATCCTTCTACTAATATTAAAATAGAAGATTTTAAACAGCATTTAAAAATTATAAAAGAAAGTAATATTCGATTTATAAATCCAAAAAAATTTGAAAAAGAAATAATTGATAACAAAAAACAAAGGAAAATTTTATTAACAATAGATGATGGTTTCTTATCTTTTTATAATAATGCTTGGCCTATTTTGAAAAAAAATAAAATACCATTTATTTTGTTTGTTAACACAAGAGAAGTTGGGTCTTTTAATTACATGAATTGGAAACAAATAAAAGAAATAGCCAAAGAAGAATTTGTTGAAATAGGTAATCACAGCCATACTCATGAATATTTAGTGGACGAAAATAATGATCTCATTAAAGCTGATATAGAAAAATCAATTAGCATTTTTAAAAAAAATTTGGGACAAAATTCAAAATTTTTTTCTTATCCATTTGGTGAATACAGTAATAATTTTAAAAATATTATTAAATCTCTCGGATTTAAATATGCTTTTGGTCAACATTCAGGTGTAATAGATGAAACTAAAGATTTTTATGAACTGCCTAGATTTCCAATTAACGAAAAATATGGTGAAATAAAAAGATTCACCTCTTTAACTAAAACTCTTCCTTTTAAGTATAAAAATATTATTCCAGAGGAAAAATATCTTCTTAGTAATAAAAATCCACCAAAAGTTAAAATAGAATTCTATGAAAATATAAGAAATTTGAAGTCACTTAATTGTTATTCAAATGAAGCTAATAAATGGAGAAAATCGGAAATAACTTTTATAGCTAAGGATGTTCTACAAATTTCTATTAATGATAAGTTTGTTGGGGAACGTGGACGTATTAATTGTTCCTTGAGAGACTCTAGTGGTTTCTGGAGGTGGCTTGGAATTCAGTTTGTGTTAAGTGAAAACAATTAAGAGCTAAGCTCAATTTGTTTAACAGAATTTACAAGTCTTACTGGTTCAAAATCTGTTAATCTATTTTGCCTAATAATTTGATTTAAAATCTTAATATACTCAGAACCAGTTTGAGCATAACTTTTCAATGTTTCGGTTAATTCTAGTCCGGTAATATCTTTATTTTTTTCTCTCATGTTTAATCTTTTATTTCTAAAATTATAGTAGCTTTTATGTGTGTTAAGATTGTTTTGATATGCTTTTACAGAAGCTCTCAGAATAGGGAATTTTAAAATTTTGTGGTTTTTATCATTTTCCCTATTTAAAGGAGCAATACCGTTATCACTCCAGGTCCATTGTCCAAATAAAGCGTTGCCTTCTAATGCAAATCTAGATGTTCCCCAGCCACTTTCTTTGGCTGCTTGGGCTAAAGCTATAGAAGTCGGTATAATATCTATTCTTCTTACCAACTCGTCCATATTACCTTTTTTAACTTTATATTCTAAAAGTTTTTGTCTTAACCACTGCTTCTCCAAATCACTTGTTTTTCTTTTTTTTAAAATTCCTTTTAATTTTTTTCTATCAGCTAAAATTCTTTCGTTTTCTGCAACAACTAATGGCAAAACAATTTTTATAAATGTTTCTTTTTTTAACCTGGTGTTTTGTAGTTCATCTAAATCTTTTGGAAATTGCGTGAAATAAATAGGCTTAACAAGTTTTTTATTTCTAACTTGGCTTAAGTCATAATCAACATCTTTAAATAAATTTAAAACAGTTTCTGTTTTTAAATTTAGATCTGGTAAAATTACTTCAGCAACATTATTTTTTTTTACTTTAAGTTTTTTTTCTTTTTCAATTTTTTTTGGTTCTTTAGCTATTTTCTTTTTTTTAGTTTCAGATTTTTTGATCTCTGATTTCTTTATTTCCGGTTTTTTTATTTCTACTTTTTGTATTTGTTTAACATCGTCAAACTTTGTTAGACTAGTAATCAAAATTGTAGTTACTCCAACAATTACAAAAAAACCAATTATAACCGTTTTTGCATTTTTTGGACTTATCTGTTGATTGTAAATTCCATTAAATAGTTCAGTCAACATCTCGGAAAAAAACGCATAAAAAGTTTGTCCAAGCGTAGGTATAATATTTAAAAAATTTAATCCAATCTTACCTAAATTTTTCCATAGGTTTTTTACACTTCCGCTAATTTGCCTTTGAGTATCATATTTAAAATTCTCTGTTTTTCTTAAGAATTTATTTTTTGCTTTAATTTGTTCATCTCTAAACTCAGCAATATTACTTTTAATTTTAGAGATTGGTTTAGTAAAATTTTCTTTAACGAAGCTAGTTTTATAATCCTTTGGTATAGCTATATTATTCTTTTTTAAAATTAATTCCAACTGTCCAATAGTTAGATTTTTCCTGTTCCTAACGTATTCCTGAATTTCTTTAACGTTATAAATATATGATAACTCTAATAATTTATCTCTATAACTTAATTTTTTTTTCATAACTATAGTGCTTCAACCGAGTTAACTTCTTTAACGTAATGTTTAAGAAGGTTTTGAACCCCTTGTTTTAATGTCATTAGTGAGCTTGGACAACCAGAACAACTTCCTTGTAACTCAACTTTGACTACTCCATTTTCAAATGATTTAAATTTTATATCTCCACCATCTCTTGCCACAGCTGGACGTATTTTGGTATCTAAAACTTCAATTATTTTATCAATTGTTTCGTTGCTATTGCTAGTTTTATTAGGTTGTATTTGATCGTCTTTCAAAATCGGGTCATTATTTTTCTCAAAATAGTCATTTAAAAGAGAAATAACCATTGGTTTCAGCTCACTCCAGTTAACGTCTTTTGTTTTTTTTACTGATATAAAATTTTTTGAAAGCAAAATAAGTTCAACTCCTTTAAATTTTAAAATTTCTTTTATAAATGGATTTGATATTTCATTCATTTTGCTCTTTTGAAATTCTTCCGTACCAATTGCGGAAATAGTTTTCTCAGATATAAATTTTAATGAATCTGGATTTGGTGTTGGTTCTGTTTGTATCATGTATAATTTATATTATATCAACCCGACTTTTTCACGTATATTTTTGAGGTTTTCCTCAGCTTTTATATTGGCCTTTTCACTGCCTTTTTTTAAAACTTCTTTAAGGTGCGACTTATCTTCAAGTAATTTTTGAATTTCTTTGGACACCGGAGTTATTTCGCTAATTAAAATGTCTGATAACTTTGTTTTTAAAAAAGAATATTCCTTGCCAGCCATATCTTTAAGTGTTTTTTCTAAATTATTTTTTGTCAACTCAGAGTAAATTGTTAATAAATTTAGCGCTTCCGGCTTAGTCTCTAATAGCTTTAGATTATCAGGAATAGGTTCTGAATCGGATTTCGCTTTTTTAATTTTTTTATTAATTTCATCCGCACTGTCGCTTAAATTAATTCTTGAATAGTCAGATTCTTCTGATTTACTCATTTTTTTTGTTCCATCTCTTAGACTCATAACTCTAGAAATATTTTTAGGTATTAAAGGTTCAGGAAGAGGAAAAAAATTTTTACATTTAAAATCATTATTAAATTTTTGAGCAATATCTCTCGATAGTTCGAGGTGCTGCTTTTGATCTGCTCCAACTGGTACATGCGTTGCTTTATATAAAAGAATATCTGCTGCCATTAAATTTGGGTAAATGTATAGTCCTACGCTTGCTTTTTCCTTGTCTGATCCTGCTTTATCCTTAAATTGTGTCATTCTATTTAACCAGCCAATTCTAGATACACAGTTTAAAATCCAAGCTAATTCTGAATGACCAGAAACTGAAGATTGATTAAAAATTATGCTTTTATTTGTATCTATACCAGCAGCTATAAAACTGGCTACTGTCTTAAGAACATTTTCTAACAACTCGTTAGGTTTTTGAAAAACAGTAATAGCATGCAAATCAACTACACAATAAATACATTCCATTTCCTTTTGCAAAGAAGAAAAGTTTTTAAGCGCTCCTAGGTAATTTCCTAAATGCAGATTACCTGTTGGTTGAACGCCAGAGAATACTAATTTTTTGTTATTCATTTAATTTGTTTTATAATTTTTTATTTTTAATATTCCGAATAAGTAACAAGATAGCAAATAAATAATCCCTGTGAAACCTACAATTAATAATAAATAAATTGCTTTATATTTATATGAGTAATCCAAATAATTTGTATAGGTATTCAACGCTAAAACTAAAATAAAAGACATTATTATTGTTGAAAATAAAATTTTAAGGAAATTAGGCAATAATTTAATATTTAAAAGCAAAGATTTTTTTTGATTTAAAAGATAAATATAAATTAATACTCCAATCCAAGTAGCTATAGATGTGGCGATAGGGATAATTATAAATCCCACACTTGAAAATAAACTAATGCTAATAAAAATATTTATTGCAACCATTATGACTGAAATAAAAAAAGGTGTTTTTGTATTATCTCGGGCAAAAAAGAAATTTGATAATATTTTAACTAATGCAAAAGCAGGTACCCCATACCCAAACAATTTTAATGCACTTGAGGTCAATTCGACATCATCTTTTGAAAAAGATCCATAACCAAATAAAGCGTTAACTATTTCCTCTGATGCTAAAATTAAACCAAAGCTTGCTGGTATTGACAATAATAAAGAAAGTTCAAAAGACTTGTTTTGAATATTTGACATTTTTTTTACATTCTTATTTTTAAACGCTTTTGAAAGAACTGGAAGAGAAACTGTTCCTACCGCTATTCCAGCTATTGCTAAATTAATTTGATAAATTCGATCTGCGTAATATAAATAAGAAACGGCTCCTGTTTCAAAAGAAGCAATAATTGTTCCAATTAAAATATTAATTTGCGTAACTCCAGATGAAAAAATGCTTGGTAATAATTTTTTAAAAAAAAATTTAACTTTAGTGTTGGGCTTAAACTTGAAAATTAAGGTTGGTTTATAAAATTTTAAAGTAATAAAAAATAAAAAAATGAGCTGTAGTATTCCAGCAAGTGTAACACCATATGATAGTTGTTTAGCAAAGTTAAGATTTAATACATATGAAGCAACCAAACTTAAAATTAAAACAATGTTTAAGATAATAGGTGCGGCTGCGGCAGCAGCAAATTTATTATTAGAATTTAAAATACCTGAAAAAAATGATGAAAGACTTACAAATAATAAAAATGGAAATGTAATTCTTGTCAGTTCTACAGCAAGATTGAATTTTATATTATCCTCAATGAATCCTGGTGCAATGACATAAACTAAATAAGGTGTAAAAATTTCTACAACTGTTACTATTGCAATTAAGATTAATAACAATGAGCCTAAAATATTATCTGCAAACTTTTTTCCTTTTTTTCTACTCTCAATTCTTGCTGACGTATAACTTGGAATAAATGCTGCATTAAAAGTTCCCTCTGCGAATAATCTTCTAAATGTATTAGGTATTCTAAATGCCACAAAAAAGGCATCAGCATAGATCGATGTTCCCAGAAAAAATGCTATCAAAATATCTCTGAGATAACCTAAAATTCTACTGATTAAAGTAAAAAAACTAAATATTGAAGTTGAGGAAAGAAGGTTCATATATAATCTTAATTAGGCCATAAATATCTAGTGAATTATTATTTTTTATATTA
>MDSX01085063.1_pt1 | contig 14132 bp, 12 predicted proteins | sample 811141 | NCBI WGS metagenome assembly MDSX01 (sample SAMN05326642, study PRJNA326480) | marine metagenome | isolation source: seawater | place: Atlantic Ocean: South East | collected 2010
ACACTACATACTACACCCTCACACTACATACTACACCCTCACACTACATACTACACCCTCACACTACACTCCCCTTTCACATTTAGTACCAATAAACAATAGTACCAGGACCACCCACAATTACTACCAAGAATGTTACTACCAAGAAAAAATTGAAAATTAGACCCAGTACAAACCACATCTACTGGTAATCAAGCAAAATCCAAAACCCCTACGTTTTTTGGAAAACCCATGTTTTTGTACTGTTAATGGTACAAAATCGGCATACCCCTCCTACAAAATCACGTGTTCCTTCAAGTTTCTAACCGGTACAGGTCATTTTTACAGTACAACTCGTCGGACATTAGAAGTTGGTTTTTCTGGTACAAACTACCAAACCCGGTACTAATTTTGTACCAGAAGGCTCGGTACAAAGATTTTGCACACGACAACATGTCCCACCCCCCCGCAGACCCTATACATTTATTATGTCTTTACTACTTTCATCATCATACATACATTTACTTCTCAATGTTTCTATAGGGTACCCCTATAGGGGATATATATATATATATATATATATATATATTACTATATATTTATATACTATATAGTACTTAGTAAATAGTAGTAAGTAGTAGTAAGTAAGTAGTAGTAAGTAAGTAAGTAAGTAGTAAAAGTAAGTAAAGATGGTAGTAAATTTGTATGGCTTAGAATGATGTAATATGAAGAAACTACAAGGTAGTAATGAACATGACTCAAATGGTTGTAGGGGGGTTGAATGAATAGTATGAAAAAATGTTTTTGTCAACACGACTTCGTAATAATATCTGTGGTACAAAGTCTGTGTGATTCTGGTAGTAATCACCAACATCTCGAATGTGTACCAGGAAATTATTACCAAGAACAATTGGTACAAACATGGAAATCTTGGGAAAGGGTTGCGGATCTCCATAAACAAAATGATCGTCGTTTAAAATTTGTCAAAAATTGGTATCTCCAATTGTTTCGGAGACTGTTTTGGATAGTAAAAAGACTGTTTTAAGCTACTTTTGAAAGAATTCTATGTGATATGCTTGTTTTGGGGTAAAACTGAACTCGTTTTTGTGGGTTTCTTTTTCTTAAGACCATCCCGTTATATTTGTGATGTTCTTGAATTGAAGGACAGCAACAATGCAAACAGTTGCGTTCAGGCGTATAATATTTAACAATTTGTGTTCATAAATGAAATGGAAACAGGAAATTATTTTCTGACATCTGCTAATACGGGTGGTTCTGACGTTGAACGTGAGTTAGGTGATGTGGCTGAAGTTGCGAGGAATAATTGGGAAGCAACATCTTCCGACCTGAAAGCAAAACTTTCCAACTTGGAAGAAACAGTGGCAATGTTGCAATCTAAAGTCGACAAAAATCACAAGGATGTACAAGAGGCCTTCAATAAAGCGACTGAAATAACGAACGTTAATTTCAAATTCATTCGCGATCACATTAAGGTTAAGGCTAATGAAAAAAACATTGCAGTCACTACCGAACGCTTTAATAAATATTTAGAATTGAGGTTTCCATTACTCGGAAACTGCTGTATTTGTTTCGACCCTATCTATCTGTTACAGGATGTCGTAATAATATGTGAGAACAAACACGTTGTGTGTAGAACATGCAATGATCAACACAAACTCAATCGTTGTCCGTTATGTCGTGAGGATTTACTTGAGCGTGATCTCCGAAGGTCTCCAACAACCAGCCAAGAAGTTCGTTGGACCTTCAGCCGTAATGTAGCCAAGAAGTTTGTTGGAGTCGCAAATTAGAGGTCTCTTTCGGTCAGTAATATCAGTGGACCGATATTATTAGTGGACCGATATCTTAAAATGGTAAAAATGCAGTTTTAACCTATTTTTGAAAGAACCCGATGTGAAATGTTTGTTTTGGGATAGTATTTAACAGACTAGCGTATATTAATATATGTCGCAAAGTAATGCCGGTTACGATAAGCAATCTTCACATTTCTTGTACTTTGATGCGCCAGAAATACAGGCACTCCCGCCGGAGACGATAGCTTTGGACTTTTTGATACAAAATGGATGGTGTAGGTTTCACACAAGTCTTCGATATAAACTGATAGAAGAATTCAACCTAAAGTATATGATCGATGTCTTAAATTTGACACGAGGGCAAATATTTTCACAGGAGTGGCTGCAAGACGCTCCTAAACATAATTTATGGAAGATTATTCAAGAAGAGAGTGCGAGGCAAAAAATTCGCAATTGGCAATCTGACACTTGAATAAAATTTCGGTCCAAATACTTAAGAGGCTATGCTAGCGTATATTAATACATGTCGCAAGGAAATTTACTACGTGAAAAACATGAGAAGACCGATATCAATGTACCTAAATTGAATGGAGGCAACAATGCAAACAGTTGCGTTCAAAAGAAACCTATGTAACATGTTTGTTTTGGGGTAAAATTAAACTTGGTTTTATTGTTTTCTTTGTACTGGAATATTGTTTAATTTGGTACTGCGGAGGATTTTTTCAGTTTGTACTACAGAAATTTTTTTCAATTTGTACTACAGGGAGGTGTAAAATTCGCGAAGAGACACAATTTGCCTCTTCGTACTTGAAAAAATCTCTATAAAAACGAATTACCTCGAGTGGAAATTCCAAACCAGTGGTGCCACGCATTTCCCACGCTTTTTAATTCGCACGAGAGGTCCAATTCGCACGAGAGGTCCAATTCGCACGAGAGCATGCCGAGCGAGGTAAAGGACGCGCTGGATTTTGTGTGCGAGATGCACGGCGGCGGGGTAAAGCATGTGCGCATGCGCATTGCCAACCTTCCCGAGAAGACTCCAAATGGGAACAGGGTGAGCAGCGGTAGTCTGCACTGGGATTTCATCGCCGAGCGACTTCGCGGCCACTTCGTTTTGCATGGCGAGGAGCTCAACAAGATTGAAGCAGATATTCCTACTTCTGGTCCCTTCGGCTTCTTCTTTGATTGGGAAGGGGACGATGACATGTCCATCCGCCTGACCGATGAGAAGGGCAAATTTCCTGATGGCGACAGGGCCATTGTGAAGAAAATGACATGCTTCTGTGAAAATCCAGATGTGCCGTACCAATTTTCTGAGCTCGTGAACGAATCAGAGCAGGGCAAAGCGCAGGGCCTTGGATCCGCTGATATCCTCAGCGGCGTCATCACATTGCACCTTCGCTTCCTTCGAGACCCAGAAGTACGTGCATTGAAGGCCAAGGGACTTTGTACTCGTGGGGGAGCTCCAAGGAAAAGCTTCAACGGCGAAGTGGGGCTTGGTGCTTACACCGGCACTACCTGGAAGACATCGAATCAGGTTCCTGTGAGTGAGATCAAGACCATGAAGTTCCGCATCAAGGTGGGGCAGCGCGAGACGGAAAAGCCTGTTGCTTTTGCTTCCACTTTGCAGGAGGCGCAGAAGAAGTATGGTCCGTCGGAGTTTGAGCCCGATGACATGTCGGACGATGATGAGAAGCAACCCAAGTCCGGCGATGATGAGAAGGCCACGTCCGGCGATGATGAGAAGCGTAAGTCCGGCGATGATGATTAATTAGAAATGTTACGCAGTCAATCGCAGAAGCGTGAGCGCTTTGTCGAGATGCTTGAGCTCCTTTGGAGGCAAGAGCTTGAGTTGCAGAAAAGGGTTTAGTGTGTTGTTGACCTAGGCTTCGATTGCTTTGGAAGTGGTTGTTTGCTATTTTGCATGAAAATAAACTTGATGATACATATTCTGAATGGTGTCTTTTTGGAAATGTCAGGCAAACGAGACATGTTCAAGAACAAAATGTTGGAATCTCTCGTGCGCATGAGGAAAAAAGCGGCGCTCACAGCCGCTTTTGAAGTCAAGGGTTCAAGCCAAGAGGGTCTGCATCCTGGTCAGGAGCTCATGCGTGATGCCATGAATCGGCCTGTGGTGCTTGATGGTATGGAACGAGCTTACGTGCTTTACTCTCCTCCTCTTGCCAAAGTCAGAATGGATGGATGGAAAGGAAAGTGGTTGAAATCAACAACCCTGCGACATGAGGTTTCATTTTTAGCCCCGCGTTCGTACGAATTCTTCAAGATGGAATGAAGCTTTCGACAATAAACCATACATTGAGTTTTAGAATCGTGATGATTCTTATCTGTTGCTTCACTGTAATTGAATGAGTTTATTCATGTAATAAATTCACATCAACACTTAAAAAATGAAGCAGTGTTTTAATTAGATGGAGTTTATTTTCAATAAACTTTACATTAACACTTAGACTCTATTCTGCCTCCTCCTCCTCCTCTGAGTTGTCATTGTTTGTGTCCTCTGCCATGAGTTCTTCGCTCAACTTCTCTTCGTGTTCCCTGCACTTGATTTCGTAGTCGTGCTTTGAGATACGGTCTGCGAGGATGATGAGCCTTGAATTTGCCACCTCGTACTGTTGACGCATCTTGCCCAGCTTCTCCTGGATGGCCTCTGTGTCGAGTTTGATGAGAGGCCTGCCTGTCACTCTGGGCTTCTTCTTGATCGAAGACATGGAGGACATGGAAGACGTGGGGGGGGTAGTCGTGCGGGGCTTGGAGGCGGAGGAGGCTTTCTTCGTCTTGGTAGCGGTGGGAGGCATGACTTGAAGATTTGAGGGTGGGTTTTTGTGCTTTAATGAAGAGAATGGCTCGTTTTTTTTCAATGAGGGGGTTTTGGGGTAGGATTTTTAGTTTCGGGGTACGATTTTTAGAATTGTTTGTGGAATTTGGATTGATTTGTGCTTTCAATTTTCAAGTTGGTAATAAGCTTTCAGAAACAGGTTATGAAACTTGAAAAGATAAGAATGAAGCTTGAAAAGTTCAGCAAGCATTGCAAGGCTTGGCACTCTTTCCATTTTAAAATTTTTAAAGTCTTATTTAAGATCTGATTCTCTAATGCCGACCAGCAAACATGTCCGGACGAGGTGGACAAAAAGGATCAGAAGATTGGTTGGAAGCAAAAGAAAGTCAGGAAAAAGCAAATAAAGTGACAACAATGTTACGTGAAATAGCAAGACTACAGGAAGAAATAGCTGATGAAATAGCTGATGAAAAAGCAAGACTACAGAAAGAAGAGGAAAAACGTGAGCGCAAGCGCAGGCGTGAAGAAAATGAGAGTAAAAACTACGACGAATTTTTGAAGCGCGTCTGTGGCCGCCATCATTGATAGCGTCGCTCCTGTAGATGCTTTGTATTGTGAGCAATTTCCAAATTTATTCATGTAATAAATTCACATGAACACTTAAACTCTATTCTGCCTCCTTCTCCTCCTCTGAGTTATCATTGTAGACTTTTAAAGTCATGTGCTTCGTAGACTTTTAGAGTCATGTGCTTTTGATTTGTGATGGTTTAATAAACCATCAAAACACTTAATTCATTGCATGCTGAATGGCTTATGAAAAAAATGTGTACCTAAATTCAATCTAGCGTCTGACTCTCAAAATACATAGATATTGCATACAGACGTATGAGATCTGGGTATGAATGAATGTCTTTCTTTGCTGGTGGGACTTGGGGGGTTTGGGGAGATTTTGGTGTAGGAAATCCCTGATTTGTCTCTTTTGCTTTCTCTTCTGCTTGTAATTCTTCATCGTCTAGGGCATCCTCAAAGTCATCTCTTATGTAAGCCTCTCTTGCCTTGAGATGATCGAGAGCGTGTTGGTAGACGATGGTATCGTTTGTTACGGATGAAAGAGGGTAGATACGAAGGTCGACACTGCCCGGGTAGAGGGAGATGTATTCCCTGAATGCTGCACAATAGATATCGTAGCAGTTTTGGATGGGGATGGACCTCCAAGTTCGTTTCCACATGTAATCATACATATTGTGATGGTTGGATGGGTCTGGTGTGCTTTGGGGGGGCTCCATACACATAGTTTCATGCATAAACTTGGCAACTTCGAGCTTCCACATATTACTGAGACGAGTGTTGAGTTCGGTGAGAATGCTTTGCTTTTTGAGGATCATTTCTTCTTGTGAGGATGGAGTAAGGGGAGGGGAGATGAGTGAAACACTTAGGGCTTGAGAAAGGAGATCGTGGGAGGAGGCAATAGTCTCTTCACCTTCACCATTCATAACTACTAATGGGAGGGGGGGGAAGGGCATTTGAAGTAGGATCATAGCCACTTGACTCTCAAGTTCGTGACGCGTGCGGAGGGAGAAGGGATTCATGCTTAGAGTTGGGTGGGTCGCATTCATATATGGGGAAATTCGTGCATGGTTTTTTTGAAGACTGTATTTAAGTGACTTTTCTAACATAAATGTGACTGACATTATGAATTTTTCAGATCACGGAGACAACAATTCAAAAGATTACAATGCAGGCCTTCGTGATAATGATTATCGCGTGTACGAAATGGATCTCCAATGTGAAGCCGGATATTTGTCCAGACCACTGGATGAAAACTGGTCTGCTAAAATACGAGAGAGTGATCCATTGTATGTGAAGACAGAACAAGGTGGGGTGATGACCAAGCGGATGCTCAATTACACGCTTAAGAAATGCCTTTTTGTTTCTGCACTCAACGACAAGCTTTCCTCTGACTGGAGTAACTTCCTCACAACAAGGAGTTGCGACGATTTGACCGTCGAAAACAAGAATTACCTTCTCACACTTAGTGAGTATGTCCAAGAACGACCGTTCGACAACTTCGAAGACTTCGAAAGCCTTGAAAAGGCGTATGAGTTTCATCAGAACTTTTTGGTTGAACTCGAGCTTGCGAAAAAAGGGAGGTTGGAAATGGTTCAAGAGAAGGAGGAAGGGTCTCCCAGCAATGATGAAGGGTCTTCCAGCAAGAAGAAACTGTCTTTCAGCCAGAAGGATCACGAAGACAAAGTGTACGTGAATACACTCAAAGATTGGAACCTAAAGTCAGTCCCGCTTGATTCCACTCTTGTGATATGCCTTCGTGTTTCTCAAAATAATGGCACACTTTCCCCTGAGTTGGGTGACCTCCTCCAAAAAAGGAGTTGCGACCACTTGAACCCCGAACAGGTAAATGACCTGTTGAAGTACGACAAGTTTATCAGACAAAACCCGGGGAACTATTATGAAGACTTTGAAGCCCTTCAAAAATCGTATGATTTTGAGCAGCAACTCCAGGCTCGTTTGAAGAGCTGGGAAGAAAAGTCTCCAAGCGGGTTTATCTCTTATCTTGGGTGGGGGAGCGGAAACTAAATATCTGTTATCTTTGATGACTAGGGCCTCTTATCTTTGATGACTAGGGGCTCTTAGGTTTGATAATCTTTCAATAAAGATTCAATTACGAGAGTTTTAATTTGAATACTTCAATTCCATGCACTCACGAATCGAAAGTATAATCTACATGTTTCTCTAAGGTACTCAATGTCTTGTTTTAGAAACCTGTTTTGATGTTGTAGGTGTGTAATTTGGGATGTCAAGGTGTTGTGTTGGTGAAAGAGGTCACTGTGGTAGAGGTCTTTCATGGCTTCCAAGATGATGGGGTTGGTTAAGGTGAGGTTTGAAATGTCTGACATCTGATGGGAGGGGATGAAGTCTTGTGTAGTAGATTTTAGGGCAATGTTGTTTACATCGATAGCGAGGTGAATCGCTCATTAGATGTAAATTCTTGGAAACCGCCTCCGTCTATTGGTGTTACTCTTTTCACTAAATTCCAAGGGCCTCTTTGCTTACAAATAGGGCATTTTTCACCACACTTTTGTGCACATACAGCACAAACCAAATGTTTCCGTACATGTTGTTTCGGTAAAACTTGTTCCTGCTCGTTTGAATTGGCACATGTACGCAATAGAGACATCACATATTGAGGCTCCAAACATACTGCGCATGTTGTGAATTCAGCCAGGTTCACACCTCGATCAGTCTTGAAGTCAGACAAATCATTGTTAATGATTTTGAGAATTTCCATATCTGTGGGTGTCAATTCTTGCACAAAGGTGATTCTGTGAAAAGCATCACCATAGCGGTAATCTCCCATTTCATTATATTTTTGGCGGATTTGCGGGGAATACAGTAAAGCATATGCATTTTGTATACGGAATTTGTCCTGGTCTTCTGTGCAATTATCTATTAATTTCATCAAATATGGAAATGAAAAGTGTAAAATGTCAATATTTTGCTTCCACTGTTTTGACTCCCAGTCATAATAGTTGGAATGACGCCAAGGTATTTGCAAAATTTCATATAGGTTATAATCGTCATATGGATTTAAAAAAATCACTGCACGATAAAGCCAAAATGCATAAACCTGCTGTATTTTTATCCGTATGGAATCTTGACTGTTTTGGGGTATAAACTTCCATCTTGTTTTATATATTCTATTGTAAATTTCATTTAGTGCGTCTACTGCCAAATCATGGCGAGTGGACATTGACCCTTCAAATTCATTTTCATTGTATTGTGCTAAATTTTGTCTATGATTTTGTAATTCAGCCTCCAAGTTTTCATAATCCTCTTCACTTTTGATTCTTTCTCTTACTGAAGGTTTGCCGGGTAGTTTTGGGATGTGTTGAAAATTTTGAACAAAATTGTAAACTTCTTCATATTCTTGCCTCAATTTGTCCAGTGCTTTATCGAATGGCAAATTTGTTTGAACAATTTGTGGATGTAAAAAGGATGTATTTTCAATGGTGTCAGTATCGAAATACAGGAAATATGGATTGGCTTGGCTTGTTTCTTGCATTGACATGGTAATTGACTGTAATTGTTACTTATATAGATGAAAGGGAGGACGGGTTTTATGGGGAAAATGTCAAATTATGTTTATTGTTTGATAAAATCCTCACAAATCAATCCCCTTTCGCATGTGACACAGACAGTATTATCTACGATTGCGGTGTTGGAGTCGAAGATGCTTTCACCTGGTTGCATGTTATGTGTGGAAACTAAAGTCTGTGCTTGTTCCAAGTCCCACCATGCATGATTTGTGTTTGAGAATGAAGCATCTGCTCTTGTGTAGGCATGGATGGAGATGTAATTGAATATGTCTGGTGTGTTGCTTGTTGCTACGATGTCCACGTATTCTGCTCGAATTGTGGGGAGGTTAATGGATGTAAGACCCTGGCATAGGCTTTCGGTTTCGCATTGATAGAGAAGCAGGGAAGTCGTTGTGGTTCTGAGGTGAATGGTGAGTGAGAGAATAGAGGTTGAGACTGTGATTTCCTTCAAAGGGTTCGCGTGATTGCTATAGAATGAACAAGGGATGGCTGTACATGTGTGGGAGATTGTGTTGAGGTCCAAATAGCCCTGGATGGAATCGAGTGTTGCGGTATTTCCTCCCAAGGCCATCTCTCCCGCGTGACAAGAGCAATCTTGAATGCTGTCAGCTCCCACATCACTTGCATTTCGAGGGTCGGGGCATGGAGTACATTCCTGGGGTCCTGATACATCCTTGTAGAATCCCTGTGAGCAATTTGCACATGTGTTATCGAGTTTAAATGTTCCTGGATTACAAGATGAAATGCAAGAGCCGTCGGGTTGGTCTGGACCTCCATCGGGGTGGGGCTCGTACAATTCTTCGCAAGTGCATGCGGTAATGCTTGTGGATGCGGCACTTGCTGTGGTAGCATACTCAGTGCATTCCGTGCAGGAGCTATTGTCATAAGAGTTCTTGAAGAAGCCCACATCACAGGGAGAGCAAGATAAATGGCTTCCTGTGTAGCCGGGATTACAGAGGCAGGAAGAGATTTGGTGTGGGAGATCACTTTGAAGAGTTGAGTGATTGGTGCAAAGTATGCAGCTCACGTTGCCCGCGACGAACTTGGCCTCGCCGGCAGGACAAGCTTGGCACGCCGTATTGTCAGCATTGGGTTCGAATCCAGCTGCACACACGCAGGCAGTGGAAGCAGTCGTCAAAGTTGTCATGTCATCGGGGCAGGTGGAGCACGCGGGATCCCCTGTACCCGTTTTGAAAGTTCCGATGGCACAGGCCTCGCACACGGAATTGGTGTTCCTGAAGTAGCCTGGCTGACATTCGCAGTCCAAGACAGAGGTCGATCCCTCCGCACTGGTGTCTGAGCCATCCGGACACGTCTGGCACGTTGTGTAGGAGCCGTCGTTGTAGGTGTGCGCGGGGCAGATTTCGACGTTCGTTGTGTCTGACGCAATCTGATACCCCGCAGCAGCTTGACAAATATCAGTACATGATGTCGTGCCACTATTTGATGCAATACAATCACCAGATGTGTCTGAATAGCAGTCAAAGCAACGAGTTTCACCCCCGTAGTTATTGAACTTGCCAGTCTCGCATGCGTCGCATAGTTGGGTTTCTGAGTTGAAGATGAAGCCGTGCTCGCATACGCAGGCTGTGATATCTGTTTGATTGTAGAGGCTGTGAGATGCGTGCTCTGGGCATAGCGTACAAGATTCGTCGCCGGCCGCGGGCTTGTACTTTCCGTTCCCACACCCCACGCAAGAGCTTTCTTCAAAGTTGGCTTCGAAGCCCGCCGCACACACTCGGTCGCAGGAGCCGTCGCCCGCATGCACGTAGCCAGAGTCGCAGACACAGTCGGTCACGTTGTCGCTGCCGGCGGGGGAGGTTGAATACAGAGTGCATGGCACGCAAGCAGATGATCCAATCACGTCTTTGTAACTGTTGGCCGTGCATTCTGTACATGTCCCTCCGTCTGGTCCACTGTAACCGGCGTTGCATTGGCAATCGGTCAATGCCGTGCTTGCCAAGGGTGAGATGCTGTTACTGGGGCAAGTGTCGCAAGTACCAGGGCCGGCAAGAGGTTTGTATTGTCCCTCCACACAAGCTGAGCAACCGGTTCCGTCTGCAGTGTAGCCCGCATTGCATGTCACAACCTTAGAAGAAGCATCTGGGTCCCACACGCAGGTGGAGCCGGTTGGGCAGTTTACACATGATGATGAGCCCAAAATACTCTTGTATTTGCCAGATTCACACGCTACACAAGCCCCCCCGTCCGGTGCTGTGAAATCATAGGTACAGAGACAATCATCGATGTTTTGTTTGGCCAATCCATTGGTTAGGGTGTTATCGGGACACTGGGTACATGTCGTAGCCGTGTTTTGGGTGTCTGTGTAAGAACCCACTGGGCACACATCACACTGGAAGGGATCCCCGGACACTTTATAAGTTCCCGGATTGCATAGACACTGATCTACGGATGTGGATGCTATTTGGAGGGTGGTGCCAAATTCGCATATTGAGCAAGAAGTGGCATCGCTAATGGTGTCTTTGTACTCTCCGATACCACAAAACTGACAATTTCCATCGATTTTACGGTATCCCTTTTCACACAAGCAAGCATCTGCAGATGTACTGCCGGCCGGGGATATCGAGTTATCGTGACAAGGAGTGCATGCATTGTCACCTACGACATCTTTGTATGTGCCAGCTTCACATTCACCGCAACCCGATATTCCTTCTGAACCATCAAAATAATTACCACCAAGCTCTTCACTTGTTTGTGTGTACCTGTTAAGATTTCCTTCGATGGTTCCAGACCATGTCAATGAAGCTAAATTATTTACTACAGTTGGACTGCTTCCAGAATTTCCTGTCAATCGACCAGCGTCCGCTCCATGCCACAAAATTTGATTTGAAGCGTAAAAATTTGTACATGATTCTGTATCTATCAAAACTTTATCAATGTAGAGTGCAATAGTTCCCGGTGTAGTGACAACCATGGCAATGTCGACAACCGTTCCATCTTGCTTTATTCTGGAATCTGGCAACGGAATTTGAATTACAGCTGTGGTTGTGTCTGATTCTGTTTTGTATACATCTCCCGCGCCAGCGGAAACGTGAAGGTATTGCACTGAATTGATATACTCAAGATAAAAAATAGTTCCTGCCCCGGCTCCTCCAATTTCCCACAACATACCTGTGGTGGGGGAAGCTGGAATGCTTGATTTTGCGTGAACGATAGCACTCGTGGTTCCCGTTCCACATGCTGTTGATGCTGTTTGGGTTAATGTACAAGACGGAGACCTAGATTCCGTTTCAAATTTCCACTGCAAATTTCCAGGCGTAGTTCCCAAATAATGGCCCATATCACAAAGACAATCTGTGATGGCATCGCTGGTGGTGGGAGAAATAGAGTTATCGGGGCAAGTTTCACACGTGTTGGTCGTGGTATCTTCATATTGGTTCGCCGGGCATTCGATGCAAGGAGTACCATCATCGCCAGAGTATCCGTTGTTGCACATACAGTCTGTTATGGCGGTACTTTCGGCAGGGGAATTGCTGTTGTTGGGGCAGTCTGAACAATCTGAAGATCCCAAGGCATCTTTGAACGTGCCTGTAGCACAGGAAAGGCAGGGTCCCCCGTCTGGTCCTGAAAAGCCTTGCTTACATACACAGGCTTGCAACGAAGTGCTTGCTGTATTCGAATTCGTGTTTTCGGGACAAACGATACATACGGAGGGTCCCGTGCTATCTTTATACTCCCCAGCGGCACAGGCTGTACAAGCTCCTCCATCTGGGCCTGTGTAGCCGAGATTACAAGAGCAATTACTCGATAAAGTGCTCCCGACATCGGAGTTAGAGTCGACCGGACAATCTGCGCAGGCATTCGAGCCCGAAGCATCCTTGTATTTGCCGGCAGCACATGCTGTACAAGCGCCGCCGTCCGGTCCCGTGTAGCCCACGTTACACTTGCAGTCGGTGGAGGCGGTGCTTCCGACGACGGAGTTTGAGTTCTCTGGACACGATTCTGCAGTCCCCCCCGCAAGGTAGTACCCGGCGTTGGCTGCGCAGAAAGAGACATCGGTGCTCCCTGCAGGGGAGTTTGTATTTGGAGGACATCCAGAGCACGCTGCGCTACCCAGTGCATCTTTATATTGATTGGCAGAGCATTCCGAGCATGAGCTTGCGTCCCCTGTGTAACCAGCATCGCATTGGCAATCTTCCAACGCATCGCTTCCGGCCGGGGAGACTGAGTTGGGTGGGCATGAGCTTTGAGTTTCGCCACCGAGACAGTAAGAATTTGCCTCACAACTGGTGCAACCAGATGCTGCTAAATTTCCGTCAAAGTAAATTTGATTGTTGATTTCATCATCAATTTGTTCGTAAAACTTTAAAGTGCCTGAGATAGATCCTTGCCACGAGGTGCTTTGAAGGTTATTTACAACTACACCTCCTGAAATGCCATTCAACTTTGCATTGTCATTTCCGTGCCAATAATACGTGGAAGTTCCTGTGCATGTTGCGTGGCAGAATTGAGTACAACTTGCAGAGTCTATAAATACTTTGTCAATGTACAACTTGATTTCTCCCGGCTGTGTCACAATCAAAGCCAATTCCACAATAGTTCCATCTTGCGGAATTCGAGAATCTGGAAGAGGTATTCTAATAATTGCTGTTTTGTCGTCAGAAGATGTTTTAAATGCATCACCAGCTCCTGCAGAAATGTGTAGGTATTGTGTTGGGACCGAACCTTCTACGTAAAACACAGCTCCGGCTCCACCTCCGCCAATTTCCCATAAAATACCTTCAGAAGTGGGTATCGAAGACGATACGACAACAATGGAACTGCCAAGGTTTTTGGAACCAAGATATGCCAAATTCCCTGTAGCCTGGCCATCACTCAATTCCAAATAAGGAGTTCTGGATTCAAAATTCCAATTTGAAGGTGTGGATTGCAAAAAATACCCGGGACTACAAGTACAAGGCCCCCCGGGATCCCCAGTATATGCCGGGGATTCACAAACGCAGTCCGTGGAGGCAGTTGAGGCTTCCGGGCTCGTGGAACCCACGGGGCACGTGGTGCAGGCGACAGAGCCCGTCGAGGCTTTGTATTCACCCGCAGCACAGGCTACGCACGAGGCCCCCCCCGTGCCCGTGTAGCCCAGGTCGCAGATGCAATCTTCAAGTTCATCCTTGCCCGTGGCGTTGGTCGTGGAGCCTGTGGGGCATGCCAAGCAAGCCTCCAAGTTCGCTGTGGTGGTTTTGTACGTCCCCATGGCGCAGGGCTCGCAGTCGTTGGTCTGTGAAACCTCGTTGTAATACCCGGGGATGCACTTGCAGAGATAGTCGGCGTTCGTGCCCGTGGAATCGGTCGCGCTGCTCCAGCGACACTCGAGACACGCGTCATCGGTATAGGCGGACTTGTAATGATTCGACGGGCACGGATCGCACCCCCCCGCCCCATCGGGTTCTTGCCCCGGCCCACACACGCAGG
>MDSX01091020.1_pt1 | contig 14130 bp, 12 predicted proteins | sample 811141 | NCBI WGS metagenome assembly MDSX01 (sample SAMN05326642, study PRJNA326480) | marine metagenome | isolation source: seawater | place: Atlantic Ocean: South East | collected 2010
ACCGCCTCTAGGATGCGCATGGTATGGCCGTTTTCACGTCCCGTGCGGGCCAATGCCTTCACGTCTTTTGGAAAACAAGAACCGCCGTAGCCAATGCCTGGATAGATGAACTTGTTGCCAATACGCGGATCTGAACCAATGCCCTTTCTCACTTTGTTGACATCTGCGCCCATCTTCTCACAAAGGTTGGCAATATCATTCATGAATGAGATTTTCGTGGCCAACATGGCGTTCGCAGCATACTTGGTCATTTCTGCACTCGGGATATCCATAAAAATTAACGGATGACCGTTGAGTGTAAAGGGACGGTAGAGACGGTCCATGACTTTCTGTGCTGCCTCACTATCTACGCCCACCACTATGCGGTCAGGCTTCATAAAGTCGTCTATTGCCGCACCTTCTTTTAAAAACTCTGGGTTGGAGGCCACATCAAAACCAAAATCTACTTCGCGAAGTTCAAGTGCCCCAGTAACTGCATGTCGCACTTTTTCTGCTGTACCCACAGGAACCGTAGATTTGGTGATGACCACCAGGTAATCTGTCATGGTCTTGCCAATCTGATTGGCAACGGCTAATACGTACTTTAAATCGGCAGAGCCGTCTTCTCCAGGAGGCGTACCCACAGCAATAAAAGCAGCTTGTGAGCCTTCAATGGCCTCGCCTAAATCTGTAGAGAAGTTTAAACGGCCCTTGTGGTAATTACGCTTGACTATTTCTTCTAGACCCGGCTCGTAGATCGGGAGTATCCCGTTCTTTAAACCGTCTATTTTTTTCTGATCAATATCTACACAGGTTACTTCGATACCCACGTCCGAAAGACATGCGCCCGTTACTAAACCTACATAGCCAGTACCTATTACTGTGATTTTCATATGGGTGGATTCGCTTCGATTAAATGTACCCGCTAAAATACATTATTGAAGATGATGTCTATAATGTAAATTGCAGACTGAATGAATCCTATGCACATTTCTTCTAATAAGCTTTTGATCCTGCTTCTATTCTTTAGCTTTTATTCGGCAGAAGCGCAGCTTACTACTAGGGACAGCGCGCGTACCACTCAGTTATATGGACTTAGTTTAGGTGTGTATCAACCTGCAGGTGATATGGCGTTGAACTATCGGTTTTTCTCTTCAGCTGAAGTAGAGTATCTACTTAAAAATAAAAAAGGTCGTATTTTTGGGGCTTCCTTCAAGGCTCATTACGGCAATGCGGTTAAAGATGCCGAAGGAATCTTTTCGAACCTAACAGACGATAGCAATAATTTTTTAGGGGTTAACGGAGAATTCTCTACAATTCAAGCCGGGATGAGTGGAGGACAGCTCATGTTTCATTTTGGTAAACTATTGAGTAGCAGCTATAACCCTAATTCAGGTTGGGTTATTTTGGAGGGATTAGGACTAGGGCAACATAAAATTGGTTTGAGGGATCAAAGGGGCACGCTTCCTCAGCTTCAAAGCCCGTTTTTAGAGGGGTATGATCGTTTACACATCGGAGCCTATACAAACACTTCTGTTCGTTATTTACATTTAGATAATGATGAAAGGTTAAACTGGGCCGCGAGTATCAGTTTTACGACTGGCGCGAGTAAAAATATTCGTGGATATAATGTAGATGAAGCAAAATCTGATGATAGTATGAAGTTTGACTTATTCTATGGGGGAACATTCACATGGTATATTCCTGTGTATAGAAAGCAAGAGAGTTTTTATCTTGTTGATTGATGATTCTTTACCCATTATTTTCTGCAATTTTTTTCAAGGTTTGGAGTGCATTAGCTCCCAAGAATAGCTGGATAAAGAGGGTGCAATCGGATAACAGCTGGAAATCTACCGCTCCTATTAAAGGAAAGGTGATTTGGATGCATTGTGCATCTCTCGGGGAATTTGAAATGGGTCGTCCCGTATTGGAAATGTTTTTGGACAAGCATACCGATTGGAAGGCAGTTGTTACTTTTTTTAGTCCTTCTGGCTACGAGCCGCGGAAAAAGTATTCTCGAGCTAAAGTCCATTATTTACCAATAGACACTAAGTCAGAGGCTAAGGCATGGCTCAAGTATTGCAATCCGAATTTAGCGGTAATTGTTCGAAATGACGTTTGGCCAAATCATTTAAATGCGCTAGGAAAGAAAGGTATACCTCTAGTGACAACAGCAATGAGTTATACGAAAACCCCTTGGTACCTCAGTAGGTGGTTACTGCTCGTGAGAAGGGAAATGGTAGCTGCCGTTCATACGTGGGGTGTTGTGAATGAAAAAGATGCTGCGACCTTCAGCCGGTCGGGTATTCACACTACAATTTTAGGTAATCCCAAATACGACTATGCGGCAGAATTGCTAGGAAAGCCAGCAGATAAAAAGTTTGTTGCTTGGAAAAAGGCTCAAAACAAGCCCATTATATTGATTGGCAGTGCACACATAGAAGATTGTGTTTCGTTGGATCAGTTAGATATTTCTGCCTTTTCACTTTGGGTTGTCCCACATCATTTAGAAGATTTTAAGCGGCAGCAACAATCCCTGACTCAATTTAAATCTTCTCAGACTTCAAACAGTTCTATAGATAAGCCAAGGGCTACGGATCTTTTAATGGTGACAGAATTTGGCGTTTTGGCAGGGCTGTATGCCTTGGCGGACGGAGTGGTTATTGGCGGAGGTTGGGGCAAAGCAACGCACAATGCGCTAGAAGCAACCGCTCAGGGAAAGATTGCTGCTTGCGGTCCACATTGGGATAGCATTCCTGAGAATCACGATTTAGTCGCCCAAGGATTTTTATATCCTACCGAAACCCATGTGGATATGACAGCATATTTGAATCGTATAGGCAGCGATTCAATGATCGAACAGGGCAAGCTTGCTCAAGAGTGGATGCTCGAGCAAAGCGGCGCAGCGGAAAAAATAGTAAAAGTGTTAGAACAGGCCGTTCAACTCTGAATCAATTTGCTGAATGATTTCACCTAAATCTTCTGGATTTTCCGGGAATTTATTTTTGTCAACATTGATGATGAGTACTTTGCCTTTATCGTATGTGTTAATCCATGCTTCGTACCGTTCGTTGAGTCGACGCAAATAATCAATTCTAATACTGTTCTCATATTCTCGTCCTCTTTTCTGGATGTGATCCACGAGGGTGGGAACGGAGGCTCGTAAATAAATTAAGAGATCTGGAGCTTGGAGGTTTCGTTCCATAAGCTCAAATAAACCGTTGTAACTTTTATAATCCCTTGCGGTCATTAATCCCATAGCATGAAGATTCGGTGCGAATATGTTGGCATCCTCATAAATGGTTCTATCCTGTATGACATCTAATTTCTCTTCACGAACACGAATAACTTGTTCAAATCGAGATCGTAAAAAATAGATTTGAAGATTAAAACTCCATCGTTGCATTTCTTCGTAGAAGTCATCTAGGTAGGGATTGTCATCTACATCCTCGTATTGAGCTTCATAATTATAGTGTTTTGCTAAAAGTCCGGTTAATGTCGTCTTACCTGAACCAATATTTCCTGCGATTGCTAAATGCATGAGTTGTATTTTTGTAGCTGCAAAGTAATAAAAAGTGCATCAAGGAACGATGAAAATAGAATTCGTTAAATCGCAAATCCTAACCGCCCGCCAAGAACTTTTAAATCACAAGGCATTTACATGGATAGATGATCTTGAAAAAGTCCATGTTTTCATGGAGAATCACGTATGGGCAGTATGGGATTTCATGGTGCTACTCAAAGGTCTTCAAAGGGCGTGTACGTCTATTGATACATATTGGGTGCCTAAAGGAAATCCGGAAGTGCGTCGTCTTATCAACGAGATTGTCTTTGGAGAGGAGAGCGACTTGGATCAAAACGGTAAGGCTGTTAGTCATTTTGAACTGTATGTTCAAGCTATGGATGAAGCAGGGGCAAATACAGAACCAATACGTTCGTTCATAGACAATCTTACTAACGGAGTTGATGCCAGATTTGCTTTAGAACAAAGCCAAGCTCCAGATGGTGCAAAGCAATTTGTGCTTGGAACTCTTGACGTAGTTGACAGAGGGAACGCATCAGAAATGGCTGCTGTTTTTACTTTTGGAAGAGAGGATCTCATACCGGATATGTTTATTGAGATTGTAAGAAATCTGAAGGAAAGGTTCCCGGCAGAATTGGGGTTGTTTACGTATTACTTAGACCGACATATTGAGGTTGACGGCGATGTTCATGGAGCACTTTCAGAGCGCATGGTGATTGAGTTGTGCGGTAATGACTCGGTTTTATGGGAAAAAGCTGCTGTTAGTTCAAAAATCGCACTGAAGAATAGAATCAATCTTTGGACCGCTGTGCTTGAGCAACATGAAGGACTTCGTTTAGCTCAATAAATTCTTTGATAAGCTTTCTTTCATTACTAAGTCTTGGGATTTTGTTTTGACCCCCGAGTTTGTTCTTCTTTTTTAGCCAGGTGTAAAAAAGTCCCTCATGTACTTGAATTACCTCAGGTGGACCGAGAATCAAATCACCTTTTCTCTTAGCTGCATAATCTGAATTGAGTTGTTGAAGCATATTGTCCAAGTCACTTGAAAACAGATTTAAATCCTGAGGGGCTTTTTCAAACTCAATCAACCACTGATGTGCACCGCTTTTGTGTGCTTCCATAAAAATGGGCGCTGCGTGAAAATCTTTCACACTACATTCATGCATGGCACAGGCATTTGTAAGAGCTTCTTCTGCGTTACAAACTATAACCTCTTCGCCAAATGCATTGATAAAATGGCTAGTTCTACCGCTGACTTTTATTTTGAACGGTTTCAGGGAAACAAACCTAATAGTATCACCTAATAGGTAACGCCATAAACCGCCGTTAGTTGAAATGACTACGGCATATTCTTGGTTTAATTGTACGTCGTCCAGCATAATTGTTTTGCTGTTCTTGCCCTTGAACTCATTCATAGGTATGAATTCATAAAATGTACCGCAGCAGGTAAGAAGAAGTAATCCGTCAAAATCAGGATCATCTTGAACGGCAAAAAACCCTTCAGAAGCATTGTAATTCTCCATAAAAGTAACCTGATTGCCGGGCATTAAAGCTCTGAACTGTTCTTGATAGGGAGCGAAATTTACGCCTCCATGTGCAAATAACTCTAGATTAGGCCAAACTTCAAGAAGATTTGAAGCTCCGGTGCGTTCAATTACTTTGTTAAACAGTACGAGAAACCAGCTGCTAACCCCCCAAAATGATGTGATATTTTGACTAATCACTTCATCTAGTATGGCGTCAATTTTCTGCTCCCAGTTGCTCATTAATGCGGTATTATTACTGGGCGCACTTCTGAATTCTGCCCAAATGGGCATATTCTGAATGAGTATAGCGCTTAGGTCTCCTGAATGACTTTCTCCGTGTGTTTCTAATTCCGTAGAACCGCCAAGACGCAGCCCAAGCCCTTCAAATAATTTTGAATCGGGATTGTGATTAAAATAAAGTGCTAGTTCAATTCTTCCCCCATTTAAATGAGCGCCCTCTAAGCTTTCTTCGGGAACTGGAATATATTTTGATGTGCCACTAGAAGTGCCTGAACTTTTCGCATACCACTCCACTTTTCCCGGCCATAAAATATCTTTCGCGCCCTGCCTCATCTGATCAATGTAGGGTTTTAGGTCCTCGTATTCATGCAAAGGAACGTGAGCAACATAATCAGTGAAAGTTTCAATGGAATGAAAGTGGTGCAGTTGTCCAAATTTTGTGTCCTTTGCCTCTGAAATAAAGTCTAAAAGAATTTCTTCTTGAGTTTCAATGGGCCGATCATTTAAATCGAATAATCTTTCTACGTATTTACGTAGGGTTGATTGAAGAATCTTATTTACGAGCGAATAAAACACTGTTTAATGGCGGATTAAGCGTTTTGGATTTAACTTCACAATTAAGTTCTACTAAAATAACTGAAAATGCAATTCGAAGGACCATTAAGTAAAATGTCTACTTTTTACGGCGAAGAAATCCGTTACAGTTTGAGATTGGGTAACGATTTACTTTTCATGAATCAATTCATAGGTAAGACTGTTGAGATTTCTTTTGACGGCAATCATACCTGCTTTTGCGGTCATCTAGTTCCTGAGGTATATCGACAGAACTTTTGCAGAGAGTGTTTTTTCACAAAGCCAGAAGCATCACCAACTATAATGAAGCCGGAATTAAGTAAAGCGCATCTGGGTATAGAGGAAAGAGATTTAGAATTTGAAAAACGCCTTCAATTACAACCTCATTATGTGTATTTGGCCAAGACCGATCGAATTAAAGTAGGAGTAACACGAAATACTCAAATGCCCTTTCGATGGATGGACCAAGGGGCTAAAAGTGCCGCGATTTTACTTGAGGTCCCAAACCGTTACGTAGCAGGTGAAGCGGAGGTCGCCTTGAAAGATCATTTTGTGGATAAAACTTCCTGGCAAGCCATGCTCAAGGATAATTTAACGGAGGAAGATTTGATGGAGGCAATCCAAAGAGCTCAGTCATTATTACCCAAACATCTGAATAATTTTGTGTACGAAGACGCTGTGGAATGGCATTTTAACTACCCTGTTAAGCACCAAATAGAGAAAGTGAAAAGTATCAGTTTGAAATCGCAAGGTGATCAACTAAAAGGCAAATTGTTTGGTATTCGCGGGCAATATTTAATCACGGAAAACGGTGTGTTCAACGTCCGGTCTCACAGCGGATGTATGGTCAAGATGAAAGTAACTTAAAGACGAATTTCTTCTCCTAAGCTCAGTTTAAAATAACGCCTTGCCCAGTACATGACCGCATAAATGACAATGGTATCAAATGCTGCAAAGATGATTTTGAACAGCCATCCATCGGCAATATAACCACCCATAGTTGACCAGCTCTCCGAACCTACAAAAAGTACTATGACGACCATTGTTGTATCTACTCCTTGAGACAGAATGGTGGAAAAATTGTTCCGAATCCATAGCTTTTTACCTTTAGTCAACTTTTTCCAAAAGTGAAATACACGCACGTCAATTAACTGTGCAAAAAGATAAGCAAGCATTGAAGCAGCAATGACACGCCAGGCGTTTTGGAATACGGCGTCGTACATGGTGTCGTCAACTAGGGAGCCCTCAATAGATGGAAATTGTGCACCAAGCCATAGAATGAAAAGCACAAAAATACTAGCAACTAGACCTGCTAACACCACTTGCGTAGTTCTTTTTTGTCCATACAATTCGCTCAAAATATCTGTAATGAGAAACGTTATAGGATAGGGTAAGACACCAGCGCTAATTATAAAAACTTTGAACCCTAAATCAATGCTGACAAACTTGTTGGCTATGAGATTACACGTAATAAGGGCAGTAATGAATAGTGCTCCTAAAACATAGTAAAGTCGTTCTGCTGCTTGTCTGTTTTGGACCATTATAAATTTCTAAAGACGGGATTCATTCTAGCTTGTAAACCAGGGTTACTGCTTACTTCTAATAAATCTTGAATTAAGGGCTCGTTAGCGAGTGGGTTGAACAATGTATTTGATTTTAGCCACAAGCCAGAGGTAATACTCCCGAATGAATCTAGGTATTTTTCTAGGCCAGTTTTTTGAGCAGGTAGTTCATAAAGGCGGTACTCTTCCAAACCTGCTTCGCCAGCTGCAAATGCAATGGCATCGCTTAAGTTGCCTTCATAATCTGCAAGAGCATTGCTTACTGCATCTGTTCCAGTCCAAACTCTTCCTCCGCAAAGTGGCAATAAGTAATCCATTTCCATATTTCGCCCTGCAGCAACCTTTCCTGTAAAGTCGTCATAGCCATTATCAATCATTTTTTGTAGGATGGCATATTCACTTTCATTTGGATGATGGGAAAGATTTGGAAAGTTGGCCAAGGGGTGAGTGGTTACTTCTTCCACATGGAGTCCAAGGGTTTCAGTCATTAGTTCTTCTGCCGTAAATAGGCTTAAAAAGATACCAATGCTTCCTGTAATTGTTGTGCTGTTTGTAAATATTGCATCAGCATTGCAGCTAATGTAATAGCCCCCGGATGCAGCATAATTTGCTTGGCTTACAATGAGTGGTTTCTCAATTTTCTCAATAGCATGATGTATCATGTCAGAAGTTAAGGCACTTCCTCCTGGGCTGTTTACGCGCAATACTATGGCCTTTACTCTATCGTTATTTGATGCTTTTTCCAGTGCGTTGATGATATTTTTAGTGCCAATGGTAGATTCTCCACCAGCGCCGTTCCCAATGGTTCCGTTGGCGTAGATGATTGCTATTCTATCGCGTGAAGTTCCTTTGGAAACGGTTGATGTATAGTCGTCCCAGTCTAGCAGGTCATACCTATCTTCCAATTCTTCTAAAACATCTTCACGATAACTTAACTGCTCCACTAATCCAACTTCCATCGCTTTTTCTGCATCCATTCCTAGCCAATTGTTGGCGCAGGAATCTAGCGTTGTAGGTGAAATGTTCTTTTCATTCTGAAAACCGTTGCCAATGAATTCCCAAAACTGGGAGGTAATGTTGGAAAGTTGTAGTCTATTTTCATCACTCATCTCTGAGGCTATATAAGGCTCAACGGCGCTTTTAAAGTCATTTCCGGTGCCGCGTACCACTAAAGGTTCTATTCCGAATTTGTCAAAAAAGTCCTTGTAGTAGGTACTTGAAATGCCAATACCTCTGATGTCCATGATACCTCCTGGATGAAGGATTGCCGTATCACTAAGTGCAGCTAAAAAGGCTCCTTTTTGAGTGTAGTATTCTCCGTAAGAATAAATGGGTTTTCCACTTTTTTTGAATTCGATTAAGTAATCACCTAATTCTTCAAGCATACCGTAACCGGCAACAAAAGCACCGTGGTCTAGTAAAAGTGCTTTGATATTGTCATCTTCCGCCGCTTGTTTTAACCCAAGCATCAAGTCATTCAGTCCAAGTGCGCTCATGTCCTGCCCTAATAGTTCTGAATTGAGTTCCGCCAATGGATCATCACTAGTGCGCTCAACTAATTCACCGCTTAAGTTGATTTTTAGCAAGGTGTTCTCATTTATCTTTGGTTCGCCTTCATCAGATGAAGTTGCAATGCCAACCAATATTAAGACGCTTAGTAGGCTTAAAGTGATGAGTGCTGTTAGAACAGCAAGAAATGTGGTAAAAAAGGATTTCATGTACAGAGGTATAATCTTATTAGGTACGAATTTAGGAGATAAATGTGGTAATCTTGAATGGGCTCGTCATGAACTCGCGAAAGATTGTAAAATTGTTATGGCGAGTGCTATATATGAAACGCCACCTTGGGGCTATGAGAGCATTGAAACCTACTATAATATGGCGCTCGAATGTACCTTCATCAGCGATCCAATTGATTTTATGGCCATTTGTCTTATGGTGGAAAAAAAATTAGGTCGTCAAAGAACGATAGAGGGGTACAGTGATCGCATTATAGATATTGATATTCTTGCTGTGGAGCATTTTGTATCCAATTCTCAAGAACTTATTGTTCCTCACCCAAGACTTCATTTACGAAAATTCGCTTTAATTCCTCTTGAAGAATTATGGCCGAATTGGATGCATCCAGTCTTAAATAAAAGCATAGCATCTATCCTTCAACAATGTGAAGATGAGGTAATCCCCATTCAATTATGTAAACAATAAGTAGAATACATCTTGATTTTCACAAAAGAATGTTGCGCACTGTGCAGACCTTAGTATTTTGCTCGGTGCATTGAAAATAAAAGTATCGCTTCGTGAAAAAAACATTGATTTCTGTGATTTGCCTTTTCTTTTTATCCTCTTGTACAGAGATAAAAATGTTGCAATCTGACGTTGCGTTACTCAATGAAAAAGTAAATGCAATGTCAGGCGATAGCGACGGTGATGGCGTTGCCGATTTATACGACGTTGATAATAAAACACCCAAAGGGGTAGCGGTTGCTGGAAATGGCGTTGCCCTTGACTCTGACTTGGACGGTATTCCAAACTATAGAGACGGTGATGTTTTTACTCCAAAAGGTATAAAAGTGGACGAAACTGGAATGCCTATAGATTCAGATATGGATGGCGTACCCAACCATTTAGATAAAGAAAACAATACTCCGCTAGGGGCATTGGTAAACTTTAAAGGCCAAACCATAGCCATTTCGGGTAGATTAAACAGTTCAACAGCACTTTTGCCGAGCATCTATTTTAAATTCAATAGCGCCACCTTGTCTACATCCTCATATGAAAGCTTAACGGCTGTAGCTCGGTATCTTAAAGAAAACCCAAAAATAACCATGGTTATTCGCGGATACAGCGATCCAATGGGTTCGGAGTCTTATAACAAGGCATTAGCCTTGAGGAGGTCAAAAGCAGTCAAAAAAGCGCTAAACGAAGTGTTCAATGTCAAAGGGAACCGACTGCAAACCGTTGCAATTGGAGAAAATGACAAACTAAGTGATAACTATAAAATTAATCGACGGGTTGATTTTAAAGTCAAATAGAAAAGTCAATTTATTTAATCCGTCAACCCTTTGTGAATTTCAAATAAGGCCATTCCCGCACTCACACTAACGTTTAAACTGTGCTTCGTGCCGAATTGCTTGATTTCAATGATATCGTCACAAATAGTAACTACTTCCTGTTGGACTCCCATTACCTCATGACCTAGAACTAATGCGGTTGGCCCTTGAACCTTATATTCTCTTAGGTCAATGCTGGCCTCAGCTTGCTCCAATGCTACAATTCTATACCCTTGAGCTTTTAATTTAGAAATACATGTTAAAATGCTTTCTTCCTTGGACCAAGAAACTGTTTGCGTTGCCCCTAAGGCGGTTTTTTCTATTTCGTGATGGCCCGGTTGAGGTGTTAGACCGCACAAATAGATGTGTTCGGCAAGAAAACAATCTGCAGTTCTAAAAATCGAACCAACATTGTGCATACTTCTGATATTATCTAAAACGACTACCAATGGGGTTTTACTTGCTTTGGCATATTCTTCTGGCGATAATCTGCCTAATTCGTTATTTCTAAGTTTTCTCATCCGCAGGAACCTAATTACATTAGCATGCTACAAAGAAATAGATAAATGGCTAAAAAATCGGGAAAGAAGCAAACACCAATGATGCGTCAATATGACGATATCAAATCAAAGCATCCCGAAGCCATGCTATTGTTTAGAGTAGGGGATTTCTATGAAACCTTTGGTAGCGATGCAGAAAAAGCGTCAAAAACTTTGGATATTATATTAACCAAGCGTTCCAACGGTTCAGCTTCAGAAGTGGCTTTAGCAGGCTTTCCGCATCATGCACTACAAACGTATTTGCCAAAATTAGTTCGGGCCGGTCATAGGGTAGCAATAGTTGAACAGCTTGAAGACCCAAAATTGGTTAAAGGATTAGTAAAGCGCGGTGTAACAGACATGGTAACCCCAGGAATCAACTTGAATTCTGAGTTGCTCTCTGGTAAGGAGCATAATTATCTAGCATCGCTTTATCCTGCAAAAAAAGGTGCTTGGGGATTGGCTGTCATAGAAATTAGTACGGGGTCGTTTTATTATGCGGAGCACGAAAAAGACGAACTATTAACTGCTCTTTCATCATATGCCCCAAAAGAAGTAATTCATCCAAGAGACATGGACCGAGAGTTTCGGAAGAAACTTGAGGAAGAGTATTATCTATTTGGAATTGATTCTTGGGCTTGGGAAAAAGACTACACGTTTGAACAGCTTACGAGCCATTTTAAAACCAACAGTTTGAGTGGGTTTGGTCTTCAAAAAGGAAGCCCTGGAGCTGTGGCTGCTGGGGCAGTATTGCATCATTTAAAACGTAGCGAATATCATACGCTAGATCACATATCTAGTATTTCCAGAATTTCATTGGACGACTTTATGTGGTTAGATGGATTTACCGTTCAGAATCTGGAATTATTTAAGTCTAATTCACCTGGTGGAACTAGCACCTTGGATATCATAGATAAGACAACTAGCCCCATGGGTGGGCGATTATTACGGACTTATTTGGCATTACCCATGTTAAACAAGGATTTGATTTCAAAGCGCCATGATGCTGTTGAAGCCTTGTTAGAGTTACCCGATTTTTTGAATTCATTAGTTGAGGTTTTGCAGGGTATGCCGGATATAGAGCGAATATGCAGTAGGGTGGCAACTGGGCGAATTAACCCAAAGGAAATGGCAAGGCTCCGTGAAGGATTGAAACAAAGTGCAACAATGGTTCATTTAGTGAAGGAAGAATCGTGGTCGCACCCGGAAGCACATCCAGATGTTTTAGAAAGTTTATACCTAGAGTTGGAACAAGCCCTAGTGGATGACCCCTCAGTCACTATTGGGAAGGGTGAATCAATCCGAAGTGAATTTGATGAAGAACTGGCTCGGTTGAGAGGGTTACTTCATGATGCAACAGGAATACTTGAATCAATTAGGGACCGAGAAGCAAGTGCCACTGGAATACCATCTCTCAAGCTTGCCTTTAATAATGTCTTTGGCTATTACCTAGAGGTGAGGAACTCCCATAAGGATAAAGTTCCAGAGGAATGGCACCGTAAGCAGACGTTGGTGAATGCTGAGCGATACATCACGGACGAACTCAAGAAGTTTGAATCGGAAGTATTTGGAGCAGAGGAACAAATCAAAGCCATAGAGTTGAAATTGTTTACGGATGTTACGGAAAAAGCTAAAGGCTATTTGAGTCTTCTTCTGAAACTGGCAAGATGGGTTGCCACTACAGACGTGCTGGCGAGTTTTGCTACCGTAGCTAAAACCTGCGGTTATTGCAGGCCATCATTTAATGAAAACGCGCAAATACACATTGAAAACGGACGTCATCCGGTGATTGAACATATGCTTCCGGAAGAGCAGCCGTATATAGCAAATGGTATTTCTATGCACGCTGAAGATGCCTCCATCGCAATGATTACAGGCCCAAATATGAGCGGTAAAAGTGCCTTACTCAGACAGGTGGCTATCATACAGGTTTTAGCACAAATTGGAAGTTATATTCCTGCAGGGTCGGCCAATCTACCCATCATAGATCGTCTATTTGTTAGAGTCGGCGCTACCGATAACCTCAGCAAGGGAGAGTCTACTTTTATGGTAGAGATGAACGAAACAGCTTCTATACTTAATAATATCTCTAATCGTTCACTTGTAGTACTGGATGAAATAGGAAGGGGCACATCTACTTTTGATGGGGTAAGCATTGCATGGGGGATTGCGGAATTCTTACATCAACATCCTGCTCGACCCCTTGTGCTTTTTGCGACTCATTATCATGAGTTAAATGAAATGACGACTACCTTTAAAAAGGTTCAAAATTATCATGTTGCTGCGGAGGAGCATGAGGGTGAAATTGTATTTACGCGTCAATTGAAAAGAGGCGGCACTGCGCACAGTTTTGGACTGCATGTGGCAAAACTTGCCGGTATACCAGGTTATGTTCTAAACAGGGCAGAGTTGGTCCTTAAGGAGCTCGAACAGTTAAAAGGAAAAAGTGGTGATGCAGCAGATTCAGATGAATCAGGTCAGCTAAATTTCTTTTCTTTAGATCGCCCAGAATTGGAAGATCTCGCGGATGAAATCGAAAATATTGATGTTGATCAACTCAAGCCAATTGAGGCGTTGATGATGCTCCATACGCTAAAGGAAAAACTTACAAAAAAATAGCCCATCCTGTTGTGGAAAATTAAAAGGTCTGTATATTTGCGCACCCAATTGCGAAAGTAGCTCAGCTGGTAGAGCACAACCTTGCCAAGGTTGGGGTCGCGGGTTCGAATCCCGTCTTTCGCTCAACGACCCTCCACGTTGGAGGGTTTTTTTTAGGGTTGCCCCGGTGGTGGAATTGGTAGACACGCCGGACTTAAAATCCTGTGGACAGTAATGTCCGTGCCGGTTCGACCCCGGCCCGGGGCACAAGTTGCCAGCCTTTTAGGGCTGGCTTTTTGTTTTTCAATACTATCATTTCCAGAGCTTTACGAGAACAAATAATTCAGAATGACTGGTTAATAGTTCAAAGTTAAACATGTAACACCACATTTACAAAAAACCAAAAAAACTGCTCATTATGCCACAAAATGTCAAAAATGGCATAAAGATTTAAGGCTGTTGTACCCCCTCCCATTCAGAAATGTGTTTCGGTGAACTGTGCTTAAACGCTTCAATTATATATTACCCCATACCTAAGTG